>VFQN01000642.1_pt1 | contig 63512 bp, 71 predicted proteins | sample 3512371 | NCBI WGS metagenome assembly VFQN01 (sample SAMN10412370, study PRJNA504923) | tailings metagenome | isolation source: Replicate 2 from Balatoc abandoned mine | place: Philippines: Itogon, Benguet | collected 2017-08-28 | reverse complement strand
CTTCCCCTCCCCGCGCGGGCACCCGGGTGTCCTTTCCCGGGCTCCCCGGCCGCCCCCCCCGGTTTCTCGCGTTTCACGCGTTACCCCCCCCCCCCCCCGCCCTCTCCCCTCCGCCAGGCCCCTACCGTCAGGCCTGACACCTCCGCCGAGCGCTCCGCCTCCTTGATCACGCTGTCCACAATGTCGTCCAGGAGGAGTATCTGCAACACGTGTAGCAGGTTTGGGGAGTGGTGACTGCGTATGCCAGGCGCCTGGAAGCACCGACGGCGCATTGTCAGGACGGGGCGCACTGACAGGCGCCAACGGCCCGCTTTGCTTTGGACACGTTGACAGTTGCCCGATCCACACTGGACCGTATTAGAAGGTTTACACATGTTACAACACATGCCTGGCCGCCTCCCGCACCTTCTGCGTCAGGGGCTGCTTATCAAGGATCGAAAAGAACGTGGCGGGGTCCGTGTTTGTGATGAGGGTCTGGAGGGGCGAGTCCGTAGCGTGCTTCAGCGTCTTGTCGAGGGCCGCCGACACAAACCCGTTGGTGTCCTGTGATAACAAGGAGAGCAGAGTCAGCGGCAGGCTGTGGTTGCAGTCCCCACCACGCAGGATGCGGGGGGCCGCTGAGAGGTAGTGGGCAAGGTAGCGGCTGCCAACAACCGCGAACAGCAGACGCCAGCGCACCTTGACGTCTTCAAACCCCGAAAGCGCGATAGAAGCAGCTGGCGTCATCTTCGACTCGATAGACACCTTCTTCGGTGTAGCTGTGGCGGTTGTGCTCTTTGCGTCGGCGTACGCGACCGGCACAAGCGAGGGCAGACGAGGCATGTGCTGCTCGTCGGCCATTGTGTAGCAGGCAGCCGCAGCTGCTGCTCCTGATAAGGCCAAAACCTGGTGTCGCGTCCGGCCCGCGGCCCTAGCAAGAGCGAAGAGTTGTGTCGCCATGGTGTTGCGGTACCTGTCGTCAAAGCGGAAGACAATTGAGCAGGAGGCACGCGAGCTTCCTAGCGTTCTGCTTATAACTTCACGACACAATTGGCGCGTGTCGGAGCTCTGTCAAGAGACCAGGAGGCCTTGTCGACACGAAGCCCTTGCCACCAAGTCACCCTGCTCCGCTGTGCCGCTGAGGCACATTCGAGTCACAAGTGCAATTAGCACATCATAATCTTAAATGAGTTGATATGGAGCTTCAGCACGTACCGTGGACTCCGAAAAAAAGGTGCAACAAGAAGTTGAGACGACGCGCGCTGAAGTTGTGAGTGTGGGTAAGCGCAAAAGAATTTCGCAATGTCAACTTTGTATGGTATGCAAAGTATTGAGCTCCTTGTACCAGACTTGCCACTCTCGGCTCGCCGACGTAACGCACATCGTCGTACGACAAACTTCTGGCGGGGGAGCAGGGGCCAACAAGCTCAAGCCTTGCACTGATGAACTGCCGGTGCTGGACGCACTGGCCACTTAGAGCTATGATACCGGTCCTGTGAGCCCCTTAGACTTTGGCTGCTGCAGCACAAATTGCTTTTACTACCAAAAGCCATCCACCTCACCTCGCACCTCGCATCCACCTCTTGCACTAGGACTTGGAAGTACCGGTCGATGCGAAATGGCCCTGGTGCGGCCATCTCCCCGCTAAGGTGCGTGCCGACTGTGCCTTGTTCAGCGAAACGCTAGCAGCCTTAGCACTCATGTGGGCCAGCAACCAATGTTACCGTACATTGCTTGGTGCATCTCCTGCAGGTGCCTGCTGGCCACACAGGTAACGGCATGCATGCCGTACCGAGCTGAACGACAGGGTAGACTGCTCTACGTTGCCAGTACGTGAGGTCGGACTCAAGCCTGTGTAGGCCACAGTGCGCCTGCAGGGCCTTGGTTGAAGCCCACCTCTATGCTGCCCACAGGTACAAGTGCCCGACGCCTGAACCTGTCTCCCGTACAGCTGAGCCTCCCTGCTGTACCTGCCGTGCCATCCACGTCCATCCCATATACCCATGCACCCTTGCCCCAAGCTCACCACACTACCTCGCTCCCACACTCACCGCGGCCCACCTCACAACAGCCCGTCCTCCTCGCCCCCTTGGCTCACCCTCGCCGCACCGCCGCCGCTCACCCTAGCTCCCCCCACAGGCCCCTCGCCCGCGCCTCCGCCACTCCACCTCGGCCCGGCCCCACCCACACCGCCCGCCGCCCCCGCCATCGGCACGACCTGGGCCTGCACCACGGATGCCGGGGCCGCCGCCGCTGCCGTGGGTACTGGCGCCCCTCCGCCCACAGTGACGCCCGGCGGGGGCGCGACGACCTCCGTGAGGCGGCGGAAGGAGGGCAGCTCCGCCGCGGGGTCTGCCAGGCCGAAGCCACGTGCCAGCTGCTGGCCCAGCTCCGCCACGTCCAGGTGCAGCTGCAGCGTGATCTTGTCGCTGTCAGACATGGCGGCCGCGGGGTCTGTGAGGGAGCATGGAGGTGAAAAGGGAGTGTCTGGCAGGTGCGAGGCGCTACCTCAAGGTAGTACGGTAAGCAAGCAGGCTGGACCAACTCGAGCGTGTTGGTGTGCTTGCAACGGGTATATGGACAAAGCTTGAGAAGCATGCCCACAGCGTGCGGCGAGGAAAGGCAGTAGGTTTGGAGAAGGGGGCTAGTTGCGTACGGGTGACGCATGGCGGGGAAGTTCCTGGTTAGGAGTTAGGTGCGTCCGCGCCCACCTGCTCCGTCCTCCCCCGCGCCCTGGCCCTTGGCCTTTTTGAGGCGCTTGAGGCTGCTCTCCGTCTTGCGCACCGACACCAGCAGGTCCTCCGCCAGCGCCGCGTAGCGCGAGCACACGCCCTCCGCCACCGGCAGCACCAGCAGCTCCTGCGCGCGGCGTCCCAATTAATATACCAGTACATGATAAGGTGTCTCCATTGAGCTTGCAAAAGTGGAGAGTTAGGCACGCCGTGTACAGCCAACCCGTGCGTACGGCGCACAAAGCTCAGCGCCTTGCAAGCGCCGAGTCGCGATTTGCGGCAAGTGGCGGTTTGCATTGCAAAGAGAGGCCAGAGGCCGGAGGTCAGAACCGGCACGGCAGGCAGCTTCAAGGCACGGGGCCCTCGTTTCTCACCTTCTGCAGGTGCGGCGCCAGGCGGCGCACGGTGGCCGAGTCGAGCAGCTGCCGCAGCGGCGCCAGCACGCCGCCCACGTAATGGCTGGCGCGCGTGGGCGGGCCCTTGCTGGTCATGCGGTACGTCGCGGTGATGCCCTTGAGCTGCCGTACAACCGCCACGCAGCGCTCAACCACCTCGTCCGTCACAACCGCCGCCAACGACCGCCCGCAGCCGCTCAGGCCCCCCGCGGCCTCCGCTAGGGCGGCCCGCACTGCGGACACCACGGCGGAGGGGTTGGCGGCCGCGGCGGCGTCCGGGCCTGCCCCAGGGGTGGGGTTTGTGGGCTGGGGCGCGGGCAGCAGCTCCAGGAAGGAAGCGGTGTAGGAGGTCCGCACCGCCTCAGATACCTGCAAGCCGTGATCCGACAAGATTTGTGGGTGACAGCGAACAGACGTGGGCAGGTGTGCTCAAGGTTGTCTGTCCTTTGGTCCAGTCTAGGTGATCCAGTGTACGTGTGTTGGGGTCACTGACTGCCCCGGGCAACACCCCCCACACACAGCGTTTACTGGGACGAGGTAAGTATCCACCGTTCTTCGCTTCTGCTTGTCAACCCATTTCCTCTTCGCGTGCAGGCACCAGTGTTTCCGTGATTCCCTGACGCCTTACACGGTTTCTCGCGTTTTACGCGTACCCCACACACAAAGCGTGGGCTGCCTCTTCCGGTCACTGCTGTCCACTCCAACAGCAAGTACCGTGAAGCACACAGCGTTGCCCCTTAGCCCCACGCACCGCCTCTGCGTCATGCACCGCCGCCATCAGCTCCTCCGCCGGCAGCGATCCCACCCACGCCATAGGCCCCGCTGCCGCCGCCACCGCCGGTCCCGCCCCTGTCCCTGCAACCCCGGCCGCCCCCGCCGGCGGCGGCGTGCCTGCCGCCGCCGCACCCGCGGCTGGAGGTGCGGCTGCGCTGGCCGCCGCGTCCCTGCGCGCCTGCGCCAGTGCCCCCAGCCACGTGGCGTAGCGCTGCGACAGCTGCAGCGCCAGGCGCAGGAAGCGGTCGGTGAGGGGCGGCAGCACCACGTCGGGGCTGGCGGCGCGGGCCAGGCAGCGCAGCATCACGCAGCTGGCGGCCAGCTGCAGCGGGGGCTCCAGGGTGGAGCCAGGGGAGGGCTCCAGCCGGTCGCCTGACAGCGCGTCCTCCAGCTCACCTGCGTGTCAAGACACGTTGTGTTGGTCTGTCATCCGGAGCCGTGTTGAGCAATGGCACAGCAGGAGGACAGGGACTGAAGGAGCAAGGGGTCGCTTTGGCGGGGGTTAGGTGGTGGTGTGCGCGGGTAGGGAGGGAGCGAGGGACTGGCCGGCAGTGCGACTCACCCGCGATCTCCTGGTACAGCAGCGAGAAGTAGACGCTGGTGTTCCACCGCCTCATGAGCGCGGCGTGCGCGGGCGAGGCCCGCAGGCGCTCGACGGCCCCGCGCGTGCTGCACAGGCCCTCCAGCTGCCGCAGCCAGGAGGTGGTGGCCAGATAGTTGGCGTGGAAGGCGGGCGGCACGCCGGGGGAGAACACGCCTGGGCGCGCAGGGGGAGCAAGGGGGTTGGTACTTGCCAGCCATCCTCGCCTCCTGTGCTATTGGCGTGCAAGGCCTTTGCAGCAGGGCTGCCCAAGCGGCGCCAGCATCATAGCAACCGATAGTACAGCGCTCAAGGGTTGTTTGGTTCTGTTGCAAGTGCGCTATCATGTTTGCCCCTTGCGTTCCACCCCCCCTGTCCTCTTACAAAAGGGGCTCCCTGCTCCAGTGTCCGCATAAGGCACGTGCCCTCAAGCCCCCGCGCCCCGGCCCCTCACCCGGCATCGCTGCCGCCAGCGCCGCCTGCACCTCGTCCAGCACCGCGTTTGACAGCAGGTCGATGGAGCGCAGCGCGCTGCCCGGCGCCAGCGTGGCGTCCAGCAGCGGGCCCAGCCGCTGACGCACGCCGACCAGCAGCGAGGACAGCAGCGCGGGGAGGCCGGAGCCGGACGCGGAGCCCGCAGCGGTGCTGCAGCAAGCACGGGGCAGTAACAGGGTCAGCCGGCGCTTTGCTGCGCGGAATAAGGCGAGTGCTGACGCTGGCGGTGTGGTGGGCGCACCAGTTTTGATCACGTGCGATTATTGCCGTATCTCATTAACATGGGCATACGGCGAGGCGCTCAGGCTGGAGCCCATGGCCCGCGCAGGCTTACCTGTGCGACTTGTGTTCCGCGATCAGCTTCTCGACCAGCGGGCCCACCACCACCGTGCGCACGGCCGCCTCCGCCGGCGCCGTCTCGCCCAGGTCTGCGGCGGCGTGCAGCGCGTGCACCGCGGCGGGCGTGTTGCCGGACGCCAGCGCGGCCGACAGGCAGGACGACAGACGCCCCGACAGCGCCGTGCGGTGCGCTGAGATGCGGGGCGCCAGGGAGCGCACGAACGCCAGGTCCTGTAAGTACCAATGACACACAAGACAGGATATCAGCACAGGAATTACAAAGATACTTTAGGTAACGTACACAATAGGTTGATGCAAGCAGTGTGCGTGCAGTCTTGGCGGTATGTAGGTCTGCGCCCTGTTCCCTGCAATCCTGTCGCACCTTGCCCTTGTTGGCCAGGAAGGCCAGGCGGCTGACCTCCGCCGCCACGCGCTCCAGCAGCCTGCACTGCGACACCAGCTCCGACTCCGACAGCGCAGAGTGGGAGGCGGCCGCGCCGTCCGCCGCCGCGCCGCTTGCCGCGGCCGCGTTGGCCTCTGCGGCAGCCACCTCCTCCAACAGCTTCTCCACCTGCGAGGGGAGCGGCAGCATACGTACGAGAATGTCCCTGTAAGCAAGCCCTCGTGAGTTCTGTGCGCGCAAAATTCGAACATCTTGCATGGCGCCCCCCTTGTTTGTAGGCACAGTGCCAAACCGTAACCGTAACCGGCACAAGCGTTTTGCGCATGCGAGCACGGCGGGCCATTGTCAACCCATACATAGGCACCTCCGTATGGCCAAGCTGAGCTATCAAGGCCAAAACTCGTCGCCTTTCCCCGGGCCCTCCACGAGTAGAAACCGAAAGAAACCGTGCGTCCGTACGCCCCACCCATCCACCAACCCATCTACCAACGACCACCTTGGCTGCAACGTGTGAGACCTCCAGAATGAGTTCCAGCAACGCACGCTGCGTTGCAACCTCCTTACGCCGCCGTAGGCCCTGCAGGAGTGCGGTGGTGGGCGGCGCACCTCATGTTGGGGCACAACTACTGCAAGGCTCATGGCACAAAGCCACGGCAATGCTACCGATACGCCAATAAAACGCTTTTCCAGCGTGCAAGTGATCTGGAAGCTGAGGAAGCACCCGTATGTGCAAGGGGCGCCAGACAGTTTATGGCTGCGCTGCGAGGCAGGCAATGCATGCCCCAGCGCACCTGGTTCAGGGACATGAGCTCAGTCCGTACGACCTCCTGTACCGCATGCAGCTTGTCCTGCCGGGCATTTAGCAAAGCCAGGGCGTTGAGCACGGAGTGAGCAAGTTGAGAGGTAGGTAAGGGCCTTCGGGAATGTGAAAGTGGCAGGTTGACAGGACACCGGCATCCAAAACACGTGGAGCTACAATACTATGGACAGGGCCGCACCCGCAGCTCCAGGAGCGGCTTGCGCATGCGGAGCACCGAGCCCTCCACGTTGGCCAGCCTCCCGCTGAGGCCCACGTAGTCTGCATAGTCCTCGTTGATGACTTCCACCAGCTGGCGTGGGGAAAACGCATGCATGCTTGTCAACATGGTGGGGAGGAGAAATGAAAGCCCCTAGCATGGACAGTTGGCGCATGTAAGGCCCCAAGTGGAAGAGTGCATTACGTGCTCATTGTGTGCTCTGGTGATGTCGCTCAGCACCATGCACCTGGGTTCTGCATGCAGTGGGCAGGTGGCGGGGAGGAACGACCACGACCCTACCAGGCATTGCTGAAACCCGTACAGGACGACAGCCCCTGCCGAAACGAGAGTGCCATTCCTCCAGAACGTACCTTGGTTTTGAGCGTGGCAAGGTAGCTGCTAAGCTCATTTTGGAGGGTGGCAAGGGGGACCTGGGCAGGTGGCGTGGGGCGGGGCGGGGCGGGAAGCTGTGGAAATCCGTGCCTCGCGTAATCGAGGATAACGTCATACGAAGAAGCGTTTATGGTATGCAAATAGCAAAGCCGCAATACGTCCAGCGTTGATTTTGGGCTCGATCGACAACAGGCGAGAGCATCGACTTCAAGCTAGCGTCTCACATATCTACGAAGATCAGCTACACAAGCTTCCGGATTGAAGTCTGCCTCCAGAAAGCGCTCCGGCTTGAGCCAAACAGGGCATCCCGTTCGCCCTAGCAGGTCGTGCTCACTGCCACCTCCTCCGCTGCCGTTTGCTTGTTCTTCGACTGCCATGTTACCTATGAAGCTATTTACCTACAGTGTTGCGGGTATAGGCAGAAAAGCCTTGACGAGGCGACAGGCATTTTGTCTACACAAATGCTTACATCGCTGTTGCGAATTTAGTCGTGACTGTGACAGGTCTAAGGACTGAGATGTTGGCTGTATGCTGACGAACGGCGCGAAGCCGCCTGCAACAGCTGTCATAGCGCCAACCGCTACGGGCCAACTGGCACCACGCCTGACCTAACCGAACCTTTTGCCTCCAGTTCCTGACAGCTTATAACAACTTCACCCTGGCCCCTCTTGAAATATCGGCAACTTATAACAGCAGGGGCAGTCAGGAGCGGCAAAGGGCTCCGGGCCCCCTTGCCTCCCCTGCTCACACGCTCAGGACTGGGGTCAAACTGAGGGATCCCTTTCCCATGGTTGGGGGGCAAGACCTGAGCTTATGAAAAGGTGCGCGGAAGGGCCACTGGTACCAAGGACTCCCTTGGTGGCCCTGGCCTGTGCCTGCTTGTACGCGTCAGCGAGAGGCACGTCGTGCACATAGTTGCAACAACCTGCTCGAGGGCCGTGCAAGACGCCACACGTCCTCACAAAGGCGAGCATCTTAGCACCCATGCGGCCCAGGGATCTTCCTGGGCTTTAAGCGCACGGCGGCGTCCCCAGCACGTGGCTAAGCTACCTGAGCACAAGCTAGGGCGAGCACAGGCGGGCAGGAGGTCGTACGGATAAGTCCAGCCCAAAGTGAAGGGTTGACCCCATAATCGCCACCACATACCTCATGCCGCAGTTTAGTAGCACCGGATGCTGACGCTACATGATATGCTCCTGGCAATACACACCATGACCCTGCTGCAAGTCCATGCCGTACGAGCCAAGGCAGGACAACCCCAACCCTGCCCCCAACAACTTACACTACGCATATGCGTCAACCAAAAGGCTGGGTCACTGGCGTGGTGCTTAGGCCATATGCCACAGCCAATGGACTGCTGCACATCACGACCACATAAACTTGCCCCGCCTCCCAAGCGGGTCCTCGCCAGGCCCAAAGCGCCACTCAAAGCGCGCTCGCTCCTCCTCCACCTGCCCCTTCCTCTCCTTTATCCACGCCAGCAGCTCCCTGCTGCCCTCCTGCTGCGACAACGCTCCGTACTCCATATTCTTCTCTACCCACTTTAGCGCGCGCACGAAGTCTGTCGGGCAGCCCTGCTCGTCCAGCCATTTGAGGGCCACCAGGGGAGCCCCCTGGCGCAGGGCACAGTTGAACATGGCCTCCCCGCCCCAGCTGTCCGCGCGGGCGCCTTTGCTCCAGGGGCAGCCCAGCCTCTTGAGGCAGGACAGCATGGCCATGTCCCCTTGAGCCGCAGCTTTGACGTACGGCTCCCCGTCAGTCTGGACGAAGGGGCCGGAAGGGCAAAGATGTGTTCGTGACCGGTACAATCCGCGTGCCCTGGCGGGCGCGGCTACTTTGCGGCCCTCAGGAAGTGTACGTGCGAGTTGAGGGCTGCCGCTTGCAGTTGATGTGTGGCGAAGGGAAGGCAGCGAAATGCAGCAGATACAGTTGCGTTGTTGCTGTGCACGGGGTGCAAAACTGCTTTCTCAACCTCCGGGGGCAACAGCCTGGTTTCCTGAATCCTCCCTGGATCCGTTCCTGGACACTTACCCCCATGGGGCAGCCCTCCGCCGCCATCCACTCCACCGTCTCCATGCTGCACCTGCCGGCCGCCTCGGCAAACGCGGACTCGTCCCAGCCGCAGCCGCGGGCCCGCAGCCAGCGCAGCACCTCCAGGGAGGGAGCGTGCGAGGACGCTGCCGTACAGAACAGGTCTGCATCCCCCAACACCTTATGTAGGTCGTTCTGCCAGGTGTCGTCGATTCTTCTCGGGGTGCTCGCCCCCCCGCCGGCCCCCTCCCCCAAGGCGCGGCTCTCACCACAGTCGTCCCCGTCCACCGCCACCTGCTCCGTACGCGCGTCGGTGCCGTCGTGGCCGGCCTCGGTGGATGCACCCTGGTCCCGCGCTGGACTCATCCCAGAACCCCCTAGACCTCCCCCAACGCCATCCCGGGCCCGGCCGCTGCCGAGGAGCTTCTCCAGTAGCTGCACGTGTCCGCCCTCCACAGCACCGCGCGCCGCATCCCTGAGACTCATCGCCCCCCGTGCCCTCAGCTCCGTCACCACCCCCACATGCCCAGCCTTTGCCGCACCGTGCGCCCACACATGCCGCACCTCCAGCCCCTCCTCATCCATCGCCCGCCGCATCGCCTCCACGTCCCCACCCCTGGCAGCCCTCTCCGCGGCGTTGGGTTGCCCCTCCCTAGCGTCCAGGACTTGGAAGCCCTGCGCCTCGAGCCACTCTAGCCGGCTGACCTGCTCCGACCCCTCAGCGTCCTCTGCGTCTCGCAGCCTGACGCAGCGCTCGAGCCCCTTCTCCTCCACTAGCCACGTCGTCTTGGCCTGCCAGTCTTCCGTTTGGCTTCTTATGGAAGCTGAGGCAGCTAGGTTGCCTCTGCACCGGTGGGAGCCCATCAGCAGGCGCTGTGCGTCTTGCGGGGTGAGCCAGCTGTAGCAGGCAATGTATGCGGCATACAATTGAGCGTACAGGGCCTGGAGCTGGTCCAGGCTGCAGCCCTCAGCAGCGGCCGCCAGCAGCTGACTGCCAGTGTCAAACCGCGGCTGCCACATTCCATCCTTCTTGGGCCCCTGGTCAAGCAGCAGCTGCAGCAAGTCCACACGGCCCGTGCTCGCTGCCAGCTCATACGCCTTGGTGCTGACAGCGCACCGCAGCGACAGCAGCTGCTGCACAACCGCCCCGTGGTGCCCCCGGACCGCAGCTTCCAGCGCCTCCCCTATTAGCGGGCAGCCTGCCCCCGCCAGCCAGCCCACCACCTCCCCATGGCCGCCAGCCGCCGCGGCCGTCAGGGCGGTGCTGCTCCACGGGCAGCATTGGTCTCGGAGCCACTGCACCGCCGGCAGGTGGCCCCCGCCTGCTGCTGCTGCCACGTCATGTGGCCGCAGCACCAGCCCCGAGGCCTGCAGCGCCACCCCCATGTTGGCAAGCACGCCCGTGCCGCAAGTCAGGCGGAGCAGTTCGCGGCGCTCGTGGACGGTGTGGGTGCGGCAGCGGGCGGGGTCGAGCCAGCAACGGGCGAAGGCGTCCTCAGGAACGGGTTGCGACAGGTGCACGGTGTTGTGCTGTGGGGCAGGGCGGAGGGCAGGGGGTTGCAGGGTTGGTGGTGGGGTTGGGCAGGCAAGGGAGCGGGAATGCGTGGGCAGGGCGCGAGCCTGTCACGGCGAGGACTCGCATACCTGCTCGGCGACTTCAGCAGTGGCCTTGTGCACAAGACGGAAGGTGAGGGCGACCTCGTTAGGGGACAGCAGCGCGGCAACGCGCTCTGCTAGTTCGGGTGGGAGCCCAAGTGGAAGGGTCTCCACCACGGCCGTTTGTCCGGCTGGCATGCTTACATCCATGCAACTACAGCTCAGACTATAGTTGAGTCGCGCTGCCTTGAACACTCTGGGTGCTGTTGTGCCGCTGCTAGTCTCCTGGTTCAAATTGGCGCCGCGGCTGTTAGCCGGTTCACCAACTTTCTTTGCATCTTCAGACATAACTATCTGTTCGGCAGAGCTCGCAGATCGTCGGAATAAAGGCACAGCAAGGGTGATTGGCGACAGCTCGCGCCTGCGCTTGCCGCCTGTTGGGGCCTGCCTTGCAAGTGTTTGAGGATGGAAAGCTGTTCAAGTCAGCGTTGAGGTAGCACTCTGCCAGGTCTCAAGAGCCCTCCGTAATGCAGCTAGCTAGACGCTTGTTGACATGGACCGAGACAAGGACCTACTGAGGGGAATGCCAAGTAACTTGCTCAGGGCAACCCCTGCAGGGTATGCCCTCGTCATTGCCTTCACGCTCAACCCCACCCTTGGTCCCCCCGGCCCCCTCATAGCTTGGCCTCAACTGCCTCTCCTTGCCTTGACATTTCCAGGAGGGCCGCTAACCGCTATGGCTCGTGCAGTTACTGCAGTCATTTTCCAGGGCGGCAAGCAGGCAAGCATCCTGGCTGCAAGCATCAAGCACCAAGCATCCTGGCGGCAAGCACCTAGGTTGGCAAGGTTTGACCAAGGGCATCCTCACGGCACAAGCAGCAGCACCCAGAGGAGTATCCCCTGGCACCACCAGGAACTTCGGCGCGTGCAGTCATGTTACAGGGCTGCAAGGATCAAGCTCGACCAGTTTGACCACAGGCATCCTCAAGGCACAAGCAGCAGGACCTGACAACCCACCAGCATTCTCAGCCTGCCGCCAACAAGCTTGCTTGCCAGATGCACTCTTTGCTGGACTTTCAAGCTGAGCTGTAAGCTCGTGGCGACCCCGCCCCCTCACAGCCTCAGCTGGCGAAGGCAAACCCACAGACCTGCACAGACCTCACGTAACCCGCTGCCCCCGCCGGCCAGGACCGTGCGCCGCCGTCACACTTCCCGCACAGCCCTCCAAACGTACGCTACCTTGGCAACCAGCACGCAGCAACATGATACAAGCGTTCACCAATCAGCAGCGTGCCGTACTCCCATAGCGCAAAGTATCTCCTTGCGGCACGGCCCCATGGGAACCCGAAGGTCTACCAACTGTCCAGCGCGCCTTGCGCAAAGCAGGCACCTCGACGTGCGCTACGTGACGGCGTGACTTTGCAAAGCTCCTAGCACACAAACAGGCCTTCATACACCCGTACTATAATCCTACATGTGACGGGTCTCAGCTCAGGCGATATGGCAAAAAAATAAAACGTGCTAGCAGCAGCATGCTTGCAGGGTTCCCACGACAGCAACTACCGTCTGGCACGCAACACAAGCCATACATTTTTTGCCGATGCAGTCAAACTCCTCCCTGTTTATGGAACGTCTACTACTTAGCAGTGAACGAAAAGCAATGGCATGCAAATCGTCGGGCAGGACATCACCTGACCTCTGACGGGACAACAAACACCCGACAGACAAGATGTAATACACAAGAGCAACAGCATGTGCTGCCTCAGTAATCTAATGGCCTTATTCCCCGCTCGCACAATGCATGGGCGGGGGGAGTATCTACGGATGTAAAAGACAAGTAAATACTGCGCTTGCAGTAACCTTGACCCGGAGGCAGGCGTGGACCCGAGGTGGCCTACCAACTTCGCCCTAAACCCCGCGTTGAAGCGAGGCATGGCGTTGCTGGACCGAAGGGGTGCACCGCGCCTCAATCACAATGCTAATCACGTCCTTGTGTGCCGAAGGCACCATGAGGTACCCTCCTCCTCAGCAAGCAGAATGCGGGTCGTAGGACACAAGGCGTGTGCGAGCCACGAGGCCTTTGCACTCGGTGCCTCTCCACACACGCACGAACCCATCGACGTGTACCCGGCTCGTGAATTCACAGATGAACCAGCGCCAGCCCCATAAATCTCCCCTAAGCCCTTCATACCCTTACAAACCCCACGCCCGCAGCCATATTACCCTGCATCGCAACCAGCTGCTCGTCACAGCCTTGCACGCCGGAAGCCTGCGGCACACCTGCAGCACCATCACCCACGCATCCGCATCGGCGCGCTCCCCGGTACCCCTCCTCTAAACATTTCACGCGTCCCTCCCCTTAACGTCTTCCACCTCACTCCCCCTCACGTTTCACGCGTGCCCCTTCACGTTGTCACAGCTCCTGGCGCGCTGCCACACCGCGAGCCCCCTCACCACAGCCCCTTGAGCACGCGGTACTGCAGCGCAAAGCGGTCGTCCTCAGACAGGGTCGCGTAGGCGTCCTTGGGCAGCGAGTCAAACACCGCAAAGGTGTCCACGTGGCCGTGCCCCCCGTGACTCCCGCCGTGCCCGTGGCCGTGGTGGTGGTGCTGCCCCTCGTGGTGCCCGTGGTGGCCGCTACCGTTGCCGTTACCGTTGGATGCAGCAGCAGCAGCAGCTGCGGCGGCGGCGGCGCCCGTGCTGCCGGCCAGCACGTCGAAGGTGGCGCCGCGGATGGCGTCCCGCTGCGGGCCGCAGGGGCGGATGGAGGTGAGGAAGGTGTAGGCCTCGTCCAGCTGCATGTCGCAGAACCTGGGGGGCAGGACAGGGACAGGGCGGTGGGGTACGTGCAGAGACAGTATTCACACTAAACAACTGCTTCTGGTTGTAACGGCACGGTGCGCATGAGGCAGGACAACTGTACGGCAGGAGGGCACCTGGCAAGAGCAGCAGCGTGCCTGTTCATAAGGTTGATATGAAAGTGCAGCAGGATTGCATAGTGGGCCGATGGGCCCCATGGTGTACCGGTACTCACCAGTACAGGTAGGCGATGCACACGGCCGGCGCTCGGCCTAGGCCAGCAGTGCAGTGAACGTACACCCTGCGGTGTTGGTGGCGGTAGCGGGGCGGGATGGCAGATCAAGCAAGGCAAGAGCGTGAGCAGGAAGCAAGGGTGGTTGTGTCCTGCTCGCAGGTGATTGCCTCAACGTAGACAATGCGCGTCCGCGGCACCACGGAACAACGCCAACCCATACCCCTTGAGCCCATCGCACCTGCCGCCGCCGGTGAGCGCGTGCCGTAGCGTCTGCACAGCTCCCGGTATCGTCTTGCGAAGGCTGTGGGGGTCGAAGTCTCGCGCCTGGCGACAGGGTGTGGGACCGGGCAATGCTTAGCTGTACGTTCAGGCAGGCGTGTACCGCACACCCTTCTCCGTGACAGAACCCATCCTGCAGAATAAACTACTCACGCTGACGTAGTATCCCATGCAACCTCCCGAATGCAGCTGCTGTAGGGCCAGCGCCTGCGCGCGCGTGGATCTGCTCATCCACACCACGCAACCCACCAGCCTGCCTGGCCGCTGACTCGCATGCCCCTCCGCACGGCCCCCCGCACCCACCGGCCGCCGCATGTGCGTGATGCCGTGCTTGCTGCAAGCCCGGCGGATGTCCTCCAGCTTCACGCCCCAGTAGTGCATGTCCTTGTCCTGCTGCAACTGCGGGCAGCAAAGATGCGGCGAGGCCAAAGGAGGCGGACGTGTCAGGTGTGGGGCTGTGGGCGTCTCGGCCACGGCATTCAGTGCACGGTGAGTAGCAGGGAAGTGCGGAATCAGCGTGCGCGCAGCAGACCTTAGGTGCGTGCTGCATGCAGGCGTTGCTCGTCTGAAAAGGCAGCTCGCCAGCTCAGCTGTTCCCTTGAATCCGCGCGCTCCCTCGGGCTGCACGGACGGCAAGATCGACACCCAAAGACCACAGGCCGTGCCGTGTGCCCAACGCAACCACTGCCGTTGCAACCAAGGGTGTGTCGACACCCCAAACCATCCCTTGTCGCAGGCAAGGCGCGACTGTGTACGGCACATACGAGTGACCTCATGGCGCACGGCCCCATGGCAGTGCATGTGCCCCGCTTCCCACACACGTTTAGGATGTGCGTGATCTTCTCGGTGTCCGCCAGGATGTCCACGTCGGTGGGGTTCCGCGGCTGGGTGCCGCAGATGAGGTTGGGGACAACCTCGTGGTAGTACTGCGCAGTGTTAAGGCATGACATGGCAGCATAGGGGAATGTGGGCACAAGGGTCACTGCGTGCATAACATGGCTGTGAAGTGTGCGGTTGGTGTGCTCTGTCGTACGGGGGTCCCGCTTGAGCACAGCTTGGGAGTCACCGTACTGATGCACACCTGCCGACAGCACATGCATACACGGTCTTGCACAGAATTATGATACCAACAAATTTTGCCGTGCACTGTTGTGGGCAAAATGTAAAGTGTAACATGTAACATGAATATGTTGGCAGACACGGCCTTCCTGGCTGACCCCGTGCCGAGCATAGTCCCACCCGACTTGCGACATGGGTGCAGTAGGTGCCACCTGCCAAACCAGCTTACCAGACCCCGATCGTAGTGGTACTCATATGGGTTCAGATGCGACCAGCCCATCTGGCGCTGCATGTTTCTGCGAACAGGGAGCATAGGGTTGGGGCGACCGGACAGGGAAGCAGTCGGGCACGGTCCTGCTAGCGAGCCCTGAAGGCAGCCAGAGCCCACGAAGCGTGCGGCCCTGGGTTCCATATCTTGTCTGTGACAACGATGCGTATGCGTATGCCTTTTTGTCGCCGAGAACAGAGTCCCGCCTTTTCCCATCCAGCCTTGAACCCAGTATGCACTGCCAGCAAGCCCGCGTTCGTGGGGTGGAGGACTTTAAATTGAAACATCAATGTCATGTGAAACATTGATGCCATTGTGTAGCGCTGCAAACTGTGCCCTGCGCCGGGACGGCCCAATGCGCAACACCCTTTTGTGACCTCACCGATTGTACGCATCATCCTTTGTACTATGGTCCGTCTTAGCTGACGACATGCACCTAATTGATTGCAGGCCTCGAGCCGGCCCGCTCGGCGCTCCACGAGTCGGCGCGATAGGCCGCTGGAGAAGAGCTCTGGGGGCGTAGGCAGACGCCTGCTGAGTGTCCTTGGCAACAAAGCGAGCCCTGCCTTGGAGCAGCATTGGGTAAATCCCCTGTCTCTAAACCTAGCCTTTGAACCCGGGTCCCTCGTCTGCGCGCGTGCGCTAACTGTATAGGTAGATAGGCAATAATAGAGGTCTTTTAAAAGTGCGATTATGCGATTAAACTACAGAACAGCGTCCACACCAGACAGGTCGCTCTTCTGGGACCGTACTGCAGTACAGCCAGGCGTTGATGTCTCTTTGGGCGCGTGCTGCGCCGCTGCCCCTCGTCCGCCCTGGTCCGCCCGCTGCGGGACTAAACCCGAGCACCATCACACATGTGCAACGTGCTGAGGTCATTGCCCAGCCGCCCAACAGTGTGACGTCCAGGAGGGCGAGACAGCAACGCAGCCCGTGCTCCGGGCAGCACGTGGCAGCACCTGTGGAGCACCCTGACAACGCTGTTTTGCCCTTGGCCTAATCCGTTCTACAAGACTACAGTCGCAATGACTCCTAACCACGGCTATGCACCCTAGACACGCAGCGCGCCAGAGAGCCTCGTCTCAAATGCCATACAGCCCGCCTTGAATGCCACCATGATTGAACGCCACCACCATTATCTTGAATGCCAGGCAATTCCTTCCCCACCTTCCCAACACCTGTCTGGCCTGGCGAACCATCAACCATGCATGCGTACGTGCACCGTACACCTCGGCCCCAGATCGCCCCATGTGTGCAGAGTTTGAGAAATGCACAAACCATCAGTTTCTTCACGTTCATTCCTACTGCACCCTGCTGCACCTCATCAGCGGGCGCAACCACGCCCCAGGCGTGTCAAGAACGCTGCCACAAACCATGCCGATGTTCTGGCATCAGGGTACAGCTACACGCGTCAACGCCCATGGCCATCTCTTCAGCAATACCGACCCCCTGGCCCCTGCCAACAGCACCCCACACACGCTTGCCACCTTCACGCTGCAGCGCTACCAAGCCCACACACTGCTTGCTCCGAAACGCTCACCTTGCACCTGACAATAATGGTGAGCTAATAGGCACGCTTCAACTAAACGAAGTGCAACAGCTTCATGGCTCTGCACATGCACCAACCCTGAACGGAGAACCGCACGTCTAGTCCCACCACTAACAACGCTTGCAAACTCGTTGGAGTGAAGTACTACAATATCTCTAGGAGGCGATGGCAAAGCGGCTTGTGCCCATCCTGCAAGTCTGTGACTATGCTGGTGGGCTGGCGCTGCCCACTTCTCACAGAAAGCATAAAGCATTGTCGATGCAAGCACGCGACCAACGCCCTCGCACATAGCTCTTGCACAGTCATGTCATGGTGCCATTATTCTCTTTCTCCACCTGCATCAGCTCCGCTTTCCGACTCGTCAATCACGCAGCCTGCCCCGCTCCCGCCATGCTAGCCCCGCAACGCGTCGGGGAGCGCATCGTAGTACTCCTCCGCCTACGCGCAAACATGCAACAGCCAGAAGGGCACACAGCACACCGTCAGCAGCCGGTCAGCCAACATGCCCATTCCTTTTCCGCACCCGTGCGCACATGGCTGCAACTGTGCACACAGCCCGTGCAGAACGCCATCACGTGCCGGAAGTTCATGCCCCAAACCTTGTAGCCTTCATGCCCCAAGATAGTGCAGCACGGGTTTCCGTCCTCCTGGGCTAATGTCCCGTCGCCCCGTCTGCCCCCACCGCCCCAGTTCCCCACCTGGCTGCCCAGCAGCACTCGGTCCGCCACCTCGGCCCAGCTGCGCACGTCGTAGCCCCACAGCCACGCGCTGATGCCCGCGTCGCGCGCGCCCCACACGTCGTTGCGCCGGTCGTCCCCCACGTGCACTATGTGCTCCGGCAGCAGCGGGCCAAAGTCGTACCCCGCCTTGCCGTACGACGAGGTCGGCGAGCAGCTGCTGCTGGTGGAATTGCTGCTGTTGCCGCGGGTGGATGCGCCGGTGAAGAAGGCACTTGAGGAAGGTTGGGCGGGGGTGTGGCCCAGCATGGGCAGGGCGGCTGGCAGCGAGGACGCGGCGGCGGTGCCGCGGCGCATGGCCACGGCGTTGAGGCGCTGCACAGCGTCCTCGAAGATGATGGGGTTGGGTTTCTCCGCGCGGACCTGCGAACGCATGAGCAAACGAGGCATGCAGGTGTCGACTGGCTGGCAAGGAGGGGTGCTTCTCACGTGCCCAGGTCCTGCACTACCGCGGGCGTCAGCGGCACGGTGCGCTCGTCCACAACGCAATGCACCTGGTTGCACGCGCACAGGTGCACCCAGTAACCCTTTGCAATGTGCCGTGCCCTCCGATGGTGCCCGCCTACCTCCGCCGACACCACGACGGCGTCGAACAGGTCCTCCGCGCCCAGATCCCGCAGGATGGGCCGCAGCCGCGTGTCGAAGTTGGACACGATGCCCAGCAGCACGCCGTGCGAGCGGAGCCGCTGCAGCGCCTCGCGAGCGCCTGCACGTGTGTGTAGGTTGCGGACAAAGGGACAGGGTAAGACACGCAGGGTAGCAGCAGCAACAGCCTGTGCTGTGGGCCTGGCTGGGACTACCATAGCCAGACGTGCAAGGGGCAGCTAGGGTTGGGCGACTGGACGTGGTGGCCACGCAAGCGGCGGCTACGCTGCAAGCTTCTTCTGCGAACAGCAGATTCTTGCCTGTACCAGGGTTGAACTAAGCGGGTTAAGCACCTGGGGCGAGGTACCAGGCTTTTCCAGTGCTGTAGTAGTCATAAATGGCTTCGGACACCTCGGGGCGGTCGCAGCCGGTCGACTGCGCCACGATGTGGTGCCTGCGGTTCGGGTGCCACGCGTCACAGGATGTGTGTCGTGGCTGTGGCATGGCGCCAGCGCAGGCAAACAGCCCAGCTAAGCCACTGTGTGGCGTGGAGCTGAGCCCTGCCATACTCGTGCTGCGACCGTTTGTATTGCCTACCAGAATATTCTTGCATCGCCAACATAGCGCAGCGGAGACTTCTCCCATGGCGTGTTGTACGCCCTGCGTGGGGCAAACAGACAAGATAGCATGTGAGGTGCAGCCGTGAACAGTGGAGCACAGCTTTCCTTGTAAGTCACAGCCTGGCACGTCGGTGCACAGGTGGGGCACCACCGCCTGCGGACTGACGTCCTGTAGCGTGCACTCACCGGCGAAAGCGTTGCAGCACCTCTTGCCCAGATAGTCTGCAGCCATACGGTGCTGCGTACCGCAGGTAGACGTCAGCGACTGGTTCTGACGGCATGAGAATGGTCCCTGTGCCGCAGGAGGCGCCGCGGGGTGGAGGCCGGTGTGTGTCAGCTGAGGCAGCACGCTGCGTTCCCCACCCTCCTACCGCTCCCGAACCAGGAACAACACGTGCATCTTCAATTGCAATTGCTCGGCTGATCCGAGGCCGAGGCATGCCTGCCAATCCCTTGGCACCGTGCGTTTGTGCTGAGCAACCTGGTCCAACCTACCTGCAGCGTCCACCAGGACTGCTCGGTACAGCGGCGGATGTGAGTGTGGTAACGGGAAATGTTGCTGTTGTTGTGAACGCCCAAGCGGCATTGCTGCGAGCGTCGGGTTGAGTCGCTGATTGTTCGTTGTTGATGTTCGCGCCGCGGTCGCGGCTGTCGTCAAGTGCCGACCTGAGGTGCTGCATTCTAACAGTTCTAAAGCTGCGTCAATTCCGCATGTATTCTTTGGTGGGCCGAGCGCGTTCGCCACCCGCAGCTGTGAAGCGCGGGCAAGGTTGCGCGCTGCTCCTGCCGCAGCCATATTTCCTCAAGCACTGTTACAACAGAGGGGGACCAGAAGAGCGGGGCCACACTACTTGGTTGAGGACAAAGGGCCGGAAAGGTCGTTGCGATACTTTGGACCGTTGTTAAAGCGCGCGCATGTGAAAAGAGCGTCTCAAGCAATGTATCTTTAAGCTCAACCTGTAACGCTCGCGACGAGCTGGCGTGCCATCGAGGGCTTCGAGCAAGCGTTTCTCGGCGGCGAGGGCTGGCCCCCGTCAGCCAGCAGTTAGCTGACACGACGGCCAGCTACTTGTGCGAGCCAACACTTGCCGCATGGGTGCAACGGAACATTTATGATAATCACCGCGGCGAGTCCGGGCACCGTGCTTTGCTCAGAGGCCAGTGGTGCAGGGGAGACCCTCGCTGGAGTCGGTGGCCGTGGGAGCCGAGGCTACCCTTTGTAGAAGCTACGCATGCCGGCCACAACCCATACTTTAGGCACTCGACCTGTGAGCGCGCCTGCTTGAGTGCAACAGGTCGGCCAAACCTGTATGTTAGGGGCAAGGTTAGGGGCGTCCGGGAGCAGAGGACCTCCCCTGACAGCAGGGGACAGGGGAGGTCTGGGCGTCTGGGCAGGGTGTCATAGGTCTGGCGCTGGTGGCCAGCAACGTGGTCCGTCCTTTGCAGCTGGGGATAGCGTGGTAGCAATACTGCGCCTTACTCATTCATGCCGTAACAAGTGCCTGTCACCTGCGAAGGGGTTCGTGCTTCCCAGCTGGTTAGTGAGGGCCTTCCCAGGCCTCCCTTGGGGCAGGTGAGAAGACGGGGAGGGGTAGGCAAGCGGGAACACGAAGCCTACCCACCCTGCATGTAAGCATCAGTCAATGCTTATACCGGATAACCGGCGAGCGAGTGAGCAAAACCGCAGGGAGGGCAGACCCACGGTAGTTGAAGAGGAGAAGCAGGGAGAAGGCTACCTGAAACCGAACACCACTGCAGGCCAAAAACCTGAAGGACACGGTCCTTGCATGCTGTGGCAAAGTATAACGGTACAAGCAAAGCCTCCTTGCGCCTGCTTGCGCTGAATCTTATTTCTGTACACGTCGGGCCGGCCGGATCCCAACCAAAAAGTGTCTACAGCTAGCAGCAGGCATCCAAGCAGCTGGTGCTGGTGCAGGCGTTACATCCAGTCCACGACCCCCAGACCATACGCTGGGCAATCGTATCTGAACGCAATTGCATGCGTAAGCGGCTCCAGAGACGACCACTGACAATGGATATGACAACTGTGGAGAGCAGGAGGCGAGTACGATGTGCCCCACCTGCCCCACTACATGCTTCTGGCAGGTGGCAGCCCACTTCATGCCCCAAACGCGCGCCATAAACGGAAATGCAAGCCAGGTACACTTGAGTGAAGGGTGAAATGCGCTGGGGCACTTCGGGTCAAGACCAGGCGGCGAGGCGGGATGGAGGTATGCTGAAGGAGTGCGTGTGGGCACGCAGAAAAGCCCCCCTGGGCAGGAAAGTGTGTGCTCCCCCAAGTGCTTCGCTGTGCTGCAATGGCTGAGATTCAGCCACATACGTGCTCGCCAGTTTCATCCATGCAGCCTCTTTGACCTCCATGGCGAGCTTTGTTTACCACCCCGAGCCCAAGCCATGTCCGCCCGGCACGGCGCTGCGCTTCAGTGCATATTAGACGGTCAGCCATGGATCGCTTATGTACCGTCTCAATCTTTAACAGGCTGTCTCGGCCTGCACATAAGGTTGCAGCGAGAAAGGATGCAACGATGTCACATGTTCGCCGCACTGAAGTCCCGTGGTCTCATTCCTAAGGCTAGGTAGCTGGCCCTGCTGGGCAGCTTATGATGCCGTTAGCTGTGCTGTGCAAGCCCGGCGTTGAGACACAATGCCTGTGCCTGCGCCGTACGCGATGCCTTCGAGCATCCTTTTGTGCAGCAAGCAACTTGCACAGGGCATCGCACTGGCAACGAAACTAGGAGCTAGGCACCTGTATTATTTTCGCGTAACTAAGATAGACCGAGAGTCGTGACCCGCTTAACCTAATTCATGCTCTGAATCCGCAATACACGACTTTGCCGGTAGGCCCAACGGCCAAACATGGCCGACGATGAACAAGCAACCAGCTCGGTTGCCGCTGCTTCGTCGGTCAAGGATATCCGCTACGACTACATCCGGGACCGCGTCTGCTCGTGCCTCAAAGTCCCGGACACGGCCTTTGAGAAACTCATCTCTGGGGATGGCAGGTATATAATTAGGGATTATATGATGGGCCAAGGGTTGGGACGACGGCGTGGAGCGTTGCCGACCACCTCTGGCCGCTGGCCTTCTGTGCCCCCCGCAGGACCCCCGTCACACAGTTTTTGGAGGAGGCCCACACAAAGCGTCTTCTGATCTCCGTGGATGGCAAGGAGCTTGCAGCGGTCAGTTTGGGTATCGCACATGCATTGTCCTTGCAGCTGTGTGCTGTGGGACTGGCGCCATCACTCTTGACCCGGACGGCTGACGCCCGGAGCCCTTGCCTCGCGTGGTACACCTGTCCTTGGCCTTCACTTGTCTTGGGCCTGGCGTGTGCAGTCAATCAAGCCTCCCTCCAAGTTCAAGCGGAAGACAGTCTACTTCCTGAAGCTCCAGGAGGGGAAGCTTGACAACGAGAGCATCAAGAAGCAGGTGCGTCGGCGGGGCCAGCGCGCGCTAGACGACTGGTGGTTGCATACGCACATCAGACGCCTTTGGTAGCTTTGCCAGGCCCGGGCTCCTGGCAGCCGTCCTGCAGGATTGCTAACCGTGTTGTACGGGCTGCCCTGTTGCAGGTCATCCACGGAGAGATCTCCGAGAACCCCCTGGAGACGCTTGCAGCGGTGTCCCAGGATGTGTTCATGCCGGTGCTCACCACACCGGCCAACCAACAGGGCTGGCCGGACGTGGTGGCGAAGGAGGTCACCGAGAACTTGCACAAGTTCGTGGCCAACGGTGAGGCACGGGGTTGTAATACCGGTTGCAGCCGGCATCGGTGCGCAGCCTCCTAGCATGCGTGCAAAAGTTGAGATGGGCTGTCCACCGCATGCGTACCGCCCCTACCAAGCTTGTTATCCTCTCTACCTGCACTCCTTGGCATGCTTGCTGAAGCTGAGCTGACCTGTCCACTGCTTGCGGCACACCCGTCTTTTGCTTCAACCTACTCTGCCCCATGTCTACGCTTTGTGTGTGCTCTCCGCAGTGTTCGTCACAATCGGCCAGATGAAGGGGCAGACGCTCCTGCCCCTGCCGTCGCAGACGACCATGCCCACCATGCAGCCGGAGCAGGGCCTGAAGGACCAGGACAAGATCCATATTCTGGAGAGCGCGATCGTGACCTGGACGAAGCAGATCAAAAACGTGCTCAAGGCGGACCCTGACGCCCCGCTGAAGGTCAGATGCTTGTGGCACGCCGGTGCACGGGAGGCGGCCCCCAGGCAGCGGCAGGTCCACCGAGTTGCACATAGCGCCGTGGTCAACAGGCTTGCGCGGGGCCCTGCAGTTACTTGTGCATGCTGAACACAACGCTATCGCGAAATGCTCGTACTGCATGCGTTCAGTTGCCGCGACGCCCGCTGTCCCCAACCTCACGCACGCCCTCATCCTCACATGCACACTCTCCCTCACAGGAGCCCGGCGCGTACCCGGGCCCCCTGACGGAGCTCAACTTCTGGTCGGAGCGCGCCGCGAACCTGAACTCGATCCACGAGCAGCTGACTGGCGAGAAGATCCAAAAGGTGGTAACGGTTCTGGAGCTGGCCAAGTCCACGTACTACCCTGCCTTCCAGCGCCTGTTCCGGGAGGTGGACGCGGCTCGGCAAGAGGCGAACGACAACGTCAAGTTCCTGAAGCCGCTGCGGAAGTACGTGGAGAAGCTCAACATGATGGACGACTTCCCGCTGCTGGTGGACCTGTTCAAGCCCATCATGCACACGCTCATGCTGATCTGGAAGTACTCCAAGAGCTACAACAGCAGCACGCGCTTCGTGACCATCATGCAGGAGATCTGCAACGACCTGATCATGCAGGTGGGGGCGGGGATTGTGCGGTGTGCGGTGCTGTCGGGGGCGGCACAGGGGCCTTGTCCCTCGTGTGGGTGGCGCTGGGTGGCGGCCGTTCGCATGGCGCGCCTGTTGAAATGCTGCTCCTGTCTTTCCAGGTGGCACTTGCACTGGGTTACCGCAGACCTCACTGTACACCCCGGGCGCTGATCCCTTCTCATGTGCGATTGCGTACTGCACGCAGGCCTGCAAGTTCGTGCCGGGCAGCGACCTGATTCAGATGGAGCCCGGCGAGGCGGTGGACAAGCTGCGCCTGACGCTGCGCGTGCTGGGCACCTTCAAGAACTACTACTTCGAGTACCGCGCGCTCAGCATGCAGGACACGCCGGAGAACCCCTGGAAGTTCCAGAACAGCAGCCTGTTCGCCCGGCTGGACTCCTTCCTGGAGCGCTGCCACGACATGATGGACCTCATGTCCACGTGCGTGCAGTTCAACCGGCTGGAGCGCGTGGAGATTGGCGGCACCAAGGGCAAGGTGCTGACCAACGGCGTCAAGGCCATCCACCAGGACTTCACCACCGCCGTGGAGAAGTTCCAGCAGGTGTGGGGGGCAGGGGCGCACAGCGGAAGCGCACAGCTGCCCCTGTTATCTGACGTTTGGGGCTCGCAGAAGGACGCCCTTGTTTGCTGTTCACATGCTGCTGAGAGCTCAGAGTGTGCCGACCGGCGGCTGCATGCAACGCTTACCCGCTGTGCCCCCGTTGTACGGCCCTGCCTATTGTACAGGTGACGTACGACGTGATGGACGTGGACGCCAAGCAGTTCGACGAGGACTTCTACGGCTTCCGCGTGGTCATCAAGGAGCTGGAGCGCCGCCTGGCGGCCATCATCATCCAGGTGGGGGCGGTGGAAAGGTGTAGACAGCACGTGGGGAACGGCGCTGGGGTGTAGTAGGATGCGGTGCGTGGATGCGGAGCATGCGGCCGGCAACGGGTGGGGCAGGCGGAACCTACTCCTGCCGTACGGGTACTGAGGCCTCGGACTTTGACGTAGCCAGGTGCTAGTGCCCCTGGCCACGCACTTTGTGCCTATGACGCAGCGTTATCTCCAAGCCCAACCGCTCCCCTCAGTGCCTTACGCCTGTGCTTACAATCCCTACCTGCTCCCCTGCCACGCCCCTCGCTCCCCGCACCCCCAGGCCTTCGACGACTGCACCACCATCGGCACCACCTTCAAGCTGCTGGACAGCTTCGAGGGCCTGCTGGACCGCGAGGTCATCGCGAACGACCTGGAGAAGAAGCACACTGACCTGCTCAACAGCTACGCGCGCGACCTCAAGGACGTGTCCGACCTGTTCCACCAGTACAAGGACCGCCCCATCGTGGCCAAGAACAGCGCGCCGTACTCGGGCGCCGCGTACTGGGTGCGCGGCCTCATGGAGCGCATCTCGGAGCCCATGAGCAAGCTGCAGACGCTCAACAAGATGGTGCTGGACTCGGACCTGGCCAAGGAGATCCAGCGCACGTACGACAACCTGTGGGTGGAGATGCTCGAGTACCGCAAGCGCGCCGTGGACGCGTGGTGCGAGCAGGTGGCGGCCACCAGCGACGAGAAGCTCAACCTGCCGCTGCTGACGGTGGCGGAGGAGGCCAGCGACGGCGTGCGCGTGCTGGGCGTAAACTTTGACCCCGCGCTTGTGCGGCTGCTGCGCGAGACCAAGTATTTCCTGCTGCTTGAGGTGGAGGTGCCCGACATGGCGCGCGGGCTGTTCACGTCCGCGGACACCTTCCGCCAGCAGATCTCCAGCCTGGACCTGATCGCGTCCATGTGGAACAAGGTGCAGCGGACCATCCTGGCGGTTGAGAAGCCGCTGGTGCAGCAGAAGCTGGACGCGGTGGAGCAGGCGCTGAACCGCGGGCTGGCGGAGCTGAACTGGAAGTCTGAGTCCATTGACGGCTACATCAGGGAGTGCATGGAGCTGGTCAAGGACGTGGACCTGGTGCTGACCACCATCAAGGACAACGTCAAGGCCACGCAGGGCATCCTGGCGCTGTGGGAGAAGAACCTGATGTTCGAGCGCAAGGACGGCAAGACGTACTCGTTCGACGAGCTGAACGACGCGTTCAACCAGCTCATCCAGCAGCGCCACAGCGAGATCCGCGACGCCGGCAAGGAGATCACCAAGCTGCTGTCCAGCAGCAACCGCGTGCTCAAGGTCAGCAAGGGCGCCGCCTCGTGGCGCGCCTACGTGGACTACTTCTCCAACATCGTCATTGACGGCTTCTCGGCCGCCATCATCAGCACCGTGCGCTACCTCCTGTCCCAGGTGCGTTTGGCTGCGAGCGTGCAAGGGTTTAGGCTTTGGCGAAGGGCTGGGTTTGGGGTCGGGGGAGCGGAAGGGGGACAGGAGAGGAGAAGATAGCGTTGGGGGAGGGAATTCAGGCTGGGTTGCGGGTTGGGTTGGGGCTAACGTGGTCCTACATGCACGTGGGCCGTTTCCTAACCCATGGGGTACTGGCAGCCGGAGCACGGCTGGGCATACCTCCTCCTGTGCATGTCTCGCCTACACCTATTTCGCCAGTTTTTATGCAACGCGGCCCTTGGGCCAGGGTGGGAGCAAGTGCTTGTGTGTGGTGGTCTGGCGGTTCATGGTGGCTGGTAGATGCACGCCGAGCGGTCAGGTGGCTGCCAAGGCCATGGTGTGGGCATTCTTACCGCTCCTGACCTGCCGCCCCCGGTTCCTCCCGCTTTCGCTGTGCCCCCAGATCGACCCCGAGGCGCTGGCCAAGTCGGAGAGCAGCCCGCTGCTGGAGATCCAGGTGGAGCTGGTGGCGCCCGACATCGTGTGGAAGCCGGAGCTGGGCGAGGGCGGCGTCAAGCCGGGCGTGCGCGACATGATCAAGAGGTGGCTGCAGTCGTTCCTGGAGATCGGGCAGCTGATGAAGCGCTTGGACGTGGGCGAGGGCAACTACGCCAAGGAGCTGGAGGAGGACTACGAGGTGTACGACGCCCTCAACCAGGTGGGTACCTGTGCGTCGCCATGCAAGGGGACCAGTCCGCAGCGCCAGGGCCTCGCTGGGGCTTAGCACTTGAAACCGAGGAGGACCGCGGCACAATTCTAGATTGCGGCGGACGGCTTTGCGTATTTCATTGCTTGCCGTTGTGTGTTGGCTGCCGCAACTTGGCGCGTTGCTCACGTGGGCCCCCGGTGTCGCCTCCCCTGCTGCTGCCGTGCAGGTCATGGTGGTGACGCTGGCCAACGAGTCGCGCTGCGAGGAGTTCAAGGCGCAGTTCGCCAAGTTCGACTACCTGTGGAAGAACGACCTGCAGGCCACGCTCAAGCAGTTCATCGCCGACAACGGTGCGACGCTGCCGGACGGCACCAAGGACGACCCACCGCTGGCCAGATTCGAGGAGCAGGTGGGCCTTCATGGCGCTCTTGATGTAGCAGGGCCCCTGAACAGCTTTGCAACCCTGCGCCAAGAGCCACAAGCCCCTGTGCTGAGGGCTGATGCATCCCCTGTGCACCCGTACCGTAGATCGCCAAGTACAAAGGCATCAGCACCGAGATCGCTTCCTTCAAGGACACCATGACCATTGGGTACGTCAAGGTGAACGCCAAGCCGCTGCGCCAGGCGCTGTCCACCTGGGCCTCCAAGTGGGTCTACCTCTTCACCCACTACCTCCAGGCAAGTGAAAAGGAGACGCTGATGCACCCAAGTGGTATTCGCTTGCCCTGCTGTTGAACCTCATTACTGGTACAAGCATGCTTACGCCGTGCCGTTAAAGCCTATTCCCGGTATTGCCGTGCTTATGCGAGAGCGTCGCTTGGCTTGTATGCAGCATGTGCACCCAGGCTTGGTCTTACCCTGTCTTGCAACCCTCCTACTCCCTTGCTACCCACAGGAGAAGGTCATCAACAGCATCACGGAGCTGTACACCTTCATGGACTCGTCCAACCAGACCCTGGACCTCAAGGTCATGGGAGAGGGCGCGGAGGACGAGGTGGAGTACGTGGCGGACCCCGACTCGGAGGAAGCACGTAAGTCCTCACCTTGCAGTGCCCTTACCCCTCCCGCTGCCTTTGCAGCCTTGCACGCGCCAGGCCCCTGAGAACGGTACTGGCCTGGCACCCTCCTATCCTACAGCACACCCTGCTTTTACGCAGGGCGCCTTGGTATGAGCTGCTCGTTTTGCTAATGCAGCAGTATCTGAGCTTTGCTTCGCGTGCTTGCCTCCGCGCAGTCGCCAAGAAGGCGGAGGAGGAGGCGGAGAAGCGCAAGGCGCTGTACTCCATCATGGCCTGCATGCGCGACATCCGCCGCCGCACCGAGCGCGGCACGGACACCATGTTCGAGCCGCTCAAGGAGACGGTGTCGCTGCTGCACTCGTTCGGCATCCAGCTCAACGAGACGGTGCTGCACCAGCTGGAGAACGCCGAGTTCAACTGGCGCGTGCTCAAGAAGAAGATGCTCAACCGCCGCGAGCAGCTGGCGCCGCTGCAGCAGGCGGAGGCGGTGGAGATCCGCCGCAAAAGCGACGCCTTCAACGAGCGGGTGGAGGACTTCCGGGCGTTCTTCCAGAAGCGGGCGCCCTTCGCCGTCACAGGCGGGGAGCTCAAGCTGGAGCAGGTGGGTGGGTTAGGTGACTTACGGCAAGGGGTAAAAAGCGGCACGAGCTTGGCATGACTTTGTGCTGTTACACCAAAGGGGTTTGCGTTTGCTTTACACACACGGGATGGTGGCAAAGCGTGACAAGAGAACTGTTATGACCTGCGAGCCTGTGCACAGGCCCAAGTACCAAGCTTAGCACACGTGATAGCATAGGGCTCGCACATCTCCCATACCAGTCAGCGGCACGTGTTGTAGCCAGTTCATGGCTTACAACCCTTGACCTCCCACGCACCCCTCCCACAGGTCAAGCCCGCCTACAAGATGCTGGACGAGTTCCGCTCCGGCAGCGTGGAGGGCTACCCCTCGGTGCTGGGCATCATCGCCGACTCCAAGCAGCTGCAGGAGGCGCAGGACCTATTCGAGCTGTACCAGTCGGACTACCTCAAGCTGCAGCGCTGCAGCGAGGAGCTGGGCCACCTCAAGAGCCTGTGGGACACGGTGGGCACCGTCATGTTCACCTTCCGCGACTGGTACAAGACGCCGTGGGACCGCATCGACGTGGACTTCCTGGTGGAGGAGACCAAGAAGCTGTCAAAGGTGGGCAGGGGGAAGTGTACACCCTCAGCACGATGGTATTGGGCCGTCGCTTTCCTTTGCATGGGACTGAGCAGGTCGGTGGGGCAGCATCGCCGTTTCTTTCATGGCTACATGTCAGGCCACGTCCCCCTTGCTGCGTTTCAATCAGCTCTCAGTTCCCTTACCCCTTGGCCCGTTTTGATCAGCTGTCAGTCCTCTTGCCTTTTACTGCGTCTCGCTCAGCTGTTCCGCTTTTGCAGTCATACTACACGCTTGCAAATCTGCATCCGCTGACCAGCCCTGCCCCTCGCCCCTCCTTGCCCCCTGCCCGCAGGACATCAAGCTGCTGAACAAGGCCGTGCGCAACTACGACGTGTACCGCATGCTGGAGGAGGCCATCAAGGCCATGCTCACGTCGCTGCCGCTGGTGCAGGACCTGCACCACCCCGCCATGCGCGAGCGCCACTGGAAGCTGCTGATGCAGACCACCGGCAAGCACTTCGTCATGGACGACAAGTTCTGCCTGGGCGACCTGCTGGCGCTGGAGCTGCACAACTACGTGGACGCCTGCAGCGAGATTGTGGACCGCGCGCAGAAGGAGCTCAACATTGAGAAGCAGCTCAAGAAGATCGAGGACACGTGGGCCGGCCTCAGCCTGGCCTTCGCGCCCTACCAGGTGGGCGGTTGCCAGGGTACCCCGGGACAGGCTGCTTGCTTCATGCTTGACTCCACTGCAGCTGACCTGCTAGATGAAACTAGTCAGGCGTGTTGAGCTGCACCTGGTGCCTGCATAAGCAAAGGCCTTGCAAACCGAGTAGCCTCATGTTGCGTTGCGCCTACTTGCGTGCGCCCTGGCCGTAGGAGCTGCCGCGGCTGTGTCACGATACAGCCTTTCTTGTACCTTACCGTGAACCCCATGCAATCCCCCTCCTCCCCCGCAGGACTCTGACGTCATGGCGCTGCAGGTGGACGACCTGGTCAACGAGGCGCTGGAGGCCGACAACCTGCAGCTGCAGAACCTGTCGGGCCAGAAGTACGTGCAGTCCAACCCCATGTTCCTGGAGACGGTGTCGCGCTGGCAGAACAACATGGGCAAGGTGTCCACGGTGCTGGAGACGTGGCAGAACGTGCAGAAGAAGTGGCAGAACCTGGAGAGCATCTTCATCGGCTCCGCCGACATCCGCGTGCAGCTGCCGGAGGACTCGAAGCGTTTCGATGCGGTCAACGCCGACTTCCAGGCAGGTCCCTTGCAGCACGGCCAGCGCGGGGGTTGGGGGTAAGGGCAGAGGCAGGGCTTGCAGCAGGGTGGCTTAGGCGGATGGCGAGCTCGAAGGAGCTGGGGGCACGGCTGGAGGGAACTGTGCAGTGTTGCGGCGACACTGCGGCGTCAATGTTGAGCGGGTCCCATTGGAGCTGTTGGCTCACCGACTCACGGCATGCGTGCGCTGACTGCTGCTGTTTTCGCGTTGCTGTGGCCCTCAGGAGCTGATGCGCAACGCCCCCGACATCACCAACGTGGTGGAGGCGTGCACGCTGGACGGCCGGCAGGAGCGGCTGGAGAACATGCAGATGATGCTGGAGCAGTGCGAGAAGGCCCTGCAGGTGGGGCAGCGGGGGGCGTGACTCTGTTGTGGGTGTTGCCTGGAGAATCAGAGCTTTGGCACCGGAAAGGCTGGGGCTGGGGGTTACCGGTGGCCTCCCTTCCCTGTACGTGAGCTTACCTCCCTAACGTGCGCTTGCCTTCTACCCTGCAGGAGTACCTGGAGACCAAGCGTGTGGCGTTCCCCCGCTTCTACTTCGTGTCCCCCGCCGACCTGCTGGACATCCTGTCCAAGGGCTCCAACCCGCAGCTCATCCTGCGCCACCTGCAGAAGTGCTTCGACAACATCGACAACCTCACCTTCAGGTGCGGTGCAGCGCTGTGTCAGGGCGCGAAAGCATCGAAGGATTAGTGAGACGTAGTCCTGGGGCCCGGCTGCTCCGCTCTTCCTCGTAGTGTGAATGACACCCCTGAGCACACACTGTATGCGGTAGGCTTAGTAGGGAGCCATAATGAGCGCAAAGGCACTAAATAGCGGTAGCATGAAGCGGTAGCTTTAATACGGTGCTGTTTCCACTCCGCCCCCACCCTGCAGGAAGGACGAGCGCAACGAGCCCACCAAGATCGCCACCCACATGCACTCCAAGGAGGCCGAGGTGGTGGAGTTCGTGGCGGACTGCTCTTGCGATGGCCCCGTGGAGGTGTGGCTGCAGAACGTGGTCGACAGCATGAAGCAGGCGCTCATCGTGGAGTTCCGCAAGGCCATCCCCACCTACGACGAGATGCCCCGCACCAGCTGGCTGTACAAGTACAGCGCGCAGAACACCGTGGTGGTCAGCCGCACGTTCTTCACGCAGGAGGTCAACGAGGCGTTTGATGACCTGGAGGAGGGTGGGTGCTTGCGCAGGGGTTGGGGCCAGGTCGTGGGCTAAGTGCAGCTGTGACAAAAAGGTAACCAACGCCTGCATGGTTAAGGATTAGCACGCTACTTACCTGCTAATGTTGCATGCGCTGGCGTTGTGGCACGCGAAAGGGAGGGGAGTGGACCCTCACCCCACACACCACCCTAATAATCGCCCATGCTACTCTCACCTTCAGCCAGCGTCAGCCAGTACTTCCTTGCTGTATGCTACTTGCGCCCTAGCAACTGCACCGCTACACAGCACCCACCCTGACCCACACACCCATTCTGACGCACCGCTTACAGGTAACGAGGAGGCGCTCAAGGTGGAGCTGGACCGGCAGGTGCAGCAGCTGGCGGACCTGATTGACGAGATCAACAAGGAGCAGACGTCGCTGGACCGCAAGAAGCTCATCACGCTGTGCACCATCGACGTGCACTCGCGCGACCTGGTGCAGAAGCTGATTGACGAGCGCGTGGAGGACCAGATGTGCTTCCAGTGGCAGTCGCAGCTGCGCTACATCCAGTCGGAGAAGACCAAGACCTGCCAGGTCAACATCTGCGACGCCGAGATCGCCTACAACTACGAGTACATCGGCAACTGCGGCTGCCTGTGCATCACGCCCCTCACCGACCGCTGCTTCATCACGCTCACGCAAGCCCAGCGCCTGGTGCTCGGCGGCGCGCCCGCTGGCCCTGCCGGCACGGGCAAGACGGAGACCACCAAGGACCTGGCCCGCGCGCTGGGCATCCAGTGCTACGTGTTCAACTGCTCCGACCAGATGGACTACAAGGCCATGGGCCACACGTACAAGGGCCTGGCGCAGACGGGCGCGTGGGGCTGCTTCGACGAGTTCAACCGCATCCCCGTCGCGGTGCTGTCGGTGTGCAGCACGCAGTACAAGACCGTGCTGGACGCCATCCGCGCCAAGAAGGAGCGCTTCATCTTCGAGGAGGCGGAGATCTCGCTCAAGTCCACCGTCATGGCCTTCATCACCATGAACCCCGGCTACCCCGGCCGCGCCGAGCTGCCCGAGTCGCTCAAGGTGAGGTTCGCAGTTGGTTGGGCGCTTGCAGCGCTAGGCAGGACAGTGACAGAGCACGTAACCTGTGTCGCCATATTCGCAGCCGTACCAGTAAGCCTCGCTCCGCACCCAACCCCACGTGCTACCCTGGGTGCAGCTTGCGTGCTAGAACCCTGTTGATGTCGCTGACCTGAACAGAGCCCTAACCAATGTCCCGTGTTTGCTCTTCCCGCCACTGCAGGCGCTGTTCCGCCCCGTGTCCATGGTGGTGCCCGACCTGGCGCTGATCTGCGAGATCATGCTCATGGCGGAGGGCTTCCAGATGTCCAAGATCCTGTCGCGCAAGTTCGTCATCCTGTACAAGCTGTGCGAGGACCTGCTGTCCAAGTCGCGCCACTACGACTGGAAGCTGCGCGCCATCAAGACCACGCTGTACGTGGCCGGCGGCATGAAGCGCGCCGCGCCCGAGCTGTCGGAGGACAAGGTGCTGCTGCGCGCGCTGCGCGACTTTAACCTGGGCAAGCTGACGGCCGACGACACGTCCATCTTCATGGGCCTGCTCAACGACCTGTTCCCCAAGACGCTGGAGCTGGTGCCGCGCGCGCAGGACAAGGCGTTCGACGAGGCGGTGAGTGTCTCCGGGTTTGGCCGTGGGGCTGGTGCGCCTTCGTAACTTGCTCCCACGGGTACTGGTGTACTCCTGTTGCGCTTGAGGCGTTGCTGCTCATCAAGCAGCATGGGCAGGTGCTGTCCGCGTTGCTCCAGCCCATGCCTCCTGCCGCTCACGTGTACTGCTGCTTGCATAACTGCAGGCTGCCAAGGCGGCGATTGAGCTGGGCTACCAGCCGGACGAGCAGTTCCTGCTCAAGATCAGCCAGCTGCGCGAGCTGTTCGTTGTGCGCTGGTCCGTGTTCCTGCTGGGCAGCGCCGGCTGCGGCAAGACGGCGGTGTGGCGCACGCTTATGCGCGCACAGAACGCCATGGGCGAGAAGACCATCTACCAGGTGGGGTGCCAGGCCATCCAGTGTAGTAGGATGCAGTGCAGGGAAGCACAGATCAAGACAGGAATGCGGGCGCAGGGTAACAGGTGTAGGTGCGAGAGCAACGCGTTGCACCTGTGCTGCGGGAGCCGCTCTACAGTCATGGACGCGCGAAGCGAGCTGCTCTATGCTAGTGGGTATGGCCCAGCAAGGAGGCTCACAAGCGCCTCCTGGTTTGCACGTTGCAGGCGGTCAACCCCAAGGCGGTCACGCGCAACGAGCTGTACGGCTTCCTGCACCCCGCCACGCGCGAGTGGAAGGAGGGCCTCATGTCCGTCACCTTCCGCAACATGGCCAACAACAAGTCCAACAAGCACCAGTGGATCGTGCTGGACGGCGACATTGACGCCGAGTGGATCGAGTCCATGAACACCGTCATGGACGACAACAAGATGCTCACGCTGGCGTCCAACGAGCGCATCCCCCTCACGCCCTCCATGCGCCTGCTGCTGGAGATCAACCACATGAACCACTGCTCGCCCGCCACGGTGTCGCGCGGCGGTGTCATCTTCATGAACTCGGACGATGTGGGCTGGCAGCCGATCGTGGCCAGCTGGATCGACAAGCTGGAGGTGGGTGGGATTGCTGTCGTCGTGTGACCGCAGGGCTGCAACTGGAGGTGTTGGCATGGCCTACGTTGCAGGCATGCCAGTTGCTTGCTTGCGCGGAGTGCCTTCGATAACCACTTGCTTTGCGCTTGGGGACAAGGCCAGACGAGAAGCTGAGACAATGTGTATTGCACAAAGTTTTATCGCGGCAAGGGGCAGGAGCGTGACTGACTTTCTCCTTGGCTCATACCCGACAGGCTGCTGAGTACCGCCCGCTGCTGACGGCGCTGTTCACCAAGTACGTGGACCCGTGCCTGGAGCACTGCCGGCGCAACTTCAGGACGGTGGTGCCGCTGCCCGCCGTCAACCAGGCCATGACCATCTGCAAGATCCTGGAGGGCATCCTGCCCAAGGAGACCGTCAGGTGGGAGTTGTTGCATCAGGTTGGCCTGCGTTGGCGCTGCATGGCAAGCTCTCACCCGTCGGCCTTCCTTGTCCTCACACGCCGTCACGCTGCACCATGTCAGGGATAACCCACAGTTAGGCTACACGACACGCTTAGCCGTGCGTTTTCCTGATCCCCACACGCCGCCACGCTGCGCTATGCCAACCTAATCGCGGCACTTAACGGCCCTGCCGCCCTATCCTACCAGGGGTGCGCCGCCCCCGGACAAGAAGGTGCTGCACTACCACTTCGTGTTCGCGTGCATCTGGGCCTTCGGCGGCTGCATGCTGGTGGACAAGGTGTCCGACTACCGCACGCAGTTCTCCAAGTGGTGGGTCAGCGAGTGGAAGGAGGTGCAGTTCCCGGAGAAGGGCCTGGTGTACGACTACTTTGTGGACGAGCAGAACAACCAGCCCATCATGGTGCCGTGGGAGGAGCGCGTGCCCAAGTTCACCTACATTCCCGGCGACTACGGCTCGCTGTTCGTGCCCACGGTGGAGACTACGCGCCTCACCTACTTCCTGGACAGCCTCATCTCCAACAAGCACTTTGCCATGTTCGTGGGCAACACGGGCACCGGCAAGTCGGCCATCATGGTCAACAAGCTGCGCAACATGGACACGGAGGCCATGACGTCGTACACCATCAACATGAACTCGCTGTCGGAGGCGCCCGCGCTGCAGGTCATCCTGGAGCAGCCGCTGGAGAAGAAGTCGGGTGGGTATGCGATGAAAGTTTGAGGGACCCGCTCCTGTGTAAGCGCACGGGCGGCACTACGGGCTATGGGTTTTTTGAACGTAGGCCGTTTTAGCTCGCTTACCTGCTTTTGGGCTGCACCTTTACAACGGATGGTACTGGGGCTGTCTGAACGGCACACAGCTTTAAGCCATTGCATGTGCAACGTCGTGTGCTTTGCCCGCTGCCGGTAGGCTTGTGTAGCACTGCTGGTTCGGTTCGCCCCGTTGTGCAGCACTGCTGATTTGGTGGTTTTGCACTGCTGATTCAGTTCCTGCCCTGCCCTCCAGGCGTGCGCTACGGGCCCCCCGGCTCCAAGCGCATGGTGTACTTCGTGGACGACATGAACATGCCCCAGGTGGACAAGTACGACACGCAATCGTCCATCGAGCTGCTGCGCCAGATGGTGGACTACCATGGCTGGTACGACAAGGTCAAGATCCAGCTCAAGGAGATCATCCACTGCCAGATGGCGGCGTGCATGAACCCCACAGCCGGCTCCTTCAACATCACGCCCCGCATGCAGCGCCACTTCGTCACCTTCGCGGTGCAGATGCCCACATCGGAGATTACGCGCGCCATGTACTTCCAGATCATCGACGGCCACATCAGCGGCTTCGAGCCCGAGGTGGCCCGCATGTCCAACAAGCTGGTGGACGCCACCATCGAGCTGCACCGCAACGTGAGTTGTAGCCCTTACTCTGCGTTATGCCTTCCTGTGGGCCCAAGACTGTAGCATGTGTACTGGTCCTGTCAGAGTGCCGGTTGGGCAATTTGGCGCCAAAGCACGCCTTCTTATGGGCCTGGTCAGCGTCTGCTTCTCCACTCAGCCACGCCTTTAACATGCCTCGCCCTGCCCTTCGTGCCCCCGGCGTTTCCTTGCAGGTCATGAACAACTTCCTGCCGTCCGCGGTCAAGTTCCACTACCAGTTCAACCTGCGCGACCTGTCCAACATCACCCAGGGCCTGTGCCGCACGATCAAGGAGTACTACCGCGAACCCGCCAAGGTGGCCCGCCTGTGGGTGCACGAGACGGAGCGCGTGTTCAAGGACCGCATGATCAACGAGGCCGACATGGCCAAGTTCGAGGAGTTCAGGGTGGCCGTCACCAAGAAGTGAGTTACGGCCGGGGCCAGGGCCGGGTTGGCCACGTGGGGCCACGTGCGGGATCATGGGCAGGGCCTCTAGTTTTGGCGGCAGCCCAGCTGGCGCTTTACCCCCCTCCCTCCTTGTATGCAGCAATGCTATTGAGCTGGTGGACGTGCGAACCTGGCTGACACTTGCTGCCTTACACCCTTTTGCTCTCACCTCCTTCCGCAGGTACTTCGACGACTGCGGCGGCATGTCTGCCATCGAGGAGCGCCCGCTCATCTACGCCTCCAACGCCTCCATGACCTTCACGCCCGAGGACGTGCCCGTCTACAACTCCATCGCCAGCTACGACACGCTGCGCAAGACGCTGGAGGACAAGCTGCGCGAGTACAACGAGAGCAACGCCGTCATGGAGCTGGTGCTGTTCCAGCAGGCCATGGAGCACATCACCCGCATCGCGCGCATCATCGACCTGCCCCGCGGCAACGCCATGCTGGTCGGCGTGGGCGGCAGCGGCAAGCAGTCCCTTGCTCGCCTCGCGTCGTACATCTGCGGCTACGAGGTGTACCAGATCTCGGTGTCGTCCACGTACGGCATCAACGACTTCAAGGAGAACCTGCTGGGGCTGTACCGCAAGGCGGGCATGAAGGGCACGCCCATTACCTTCCTCATGACCGACAACCAGATCGTCAAGGAGGGCTTCCTGGTCTACATCAACGACCTGCTGTCCACCGGCTACATCGCCGACCTGTTCACGCCCGAGGACAAGGAGGCGTTCTGCAACGCCGTGCGCAACGAGGTCAAGGCTTCCGGCCAGATCGACACGGTGGAGAACTGCTGGGACTTCTTCATTGACAAGGTAGGCGCTGTGGGCTGCAAACGGGTGCCACATGCATGCGGGCGCTTGACGGCTGCAGGAGTTTGGCACATGCCTGTTGGTGTTTCAGGGCCTCTTCGTAGGTAGCTCAGCCTGCCCCGCTCGATCCCCTGCCGCCTAACCTTGCCCTCCAACCCCGTGCCCCCAGGTCCGCCGCTACCTGCACATCGTGCTGTGCTTCTCGCCCGTGGGCGACAAGTTCCGCGTCCGCGCCCGCCAGTTCCCCGCCCTGGTCAACTGCACCATGTTCGACTGGTTCCACGGCTGGCCCGGCGAGGCGCTGGTGTCTGTGGCGCAGCGCTTTCTGGTGGACGTGCCCAACCTGGACGACGTGGTGCGCGAGAACATCGCCTACCACATGGCCTACGCGCACCAGTGCGTCAGCGAGGCGTCGGAGCGCTTCAAGGAGGCCTTCCGCCGCTTCAACTACACCACCCCCAAGTCCTACCTGGAGCTCATCAGCCTGTACAAGACGCTGCTGCAGGTGGGCGGCGGGGTGCTACTGGGTCGGGGCGCTTTGTGTCCGGCGTGCTGGGAGGTGTGCTAGGTGTGCCGTGGGTCATGGCGGTGTGACAGCTGAGCTGAACCGGCCGCGGGGGGGACAGCAGCGGGGCTGCCAAGGCCGCTGGCGTGCCCCAGCAACTGGGGTAGCTGCGGATGGTGGCAGGGTTGCCGCCAGGGCTCTGGGTACAGCTGCAGGCAGGCTGGTGAGTCCGGTGGCGAGTAAAGAAGTGGGCAGGCCGGGTGCTTGAGCACGGCTTGACTGGGTGTCATGGCTTGGGCTCAGCGATGCATTGATCCAACACCTGCTACCTTGTCCCTGTGCAGGTTAAGCGTGAGGACCTGCGCCGCAGCAAGGAGCGCCTGGAGAACGGTATCGACAAGATTGCGCAGGCGTCGTCCCAGGTGACGGACCTGCAGCGCGTGCTCAAGGAGGAGCAGGTGGTGGTGGAGGAGAAGAAGGCGCAGACGGACGAGCTGATCGTGTCCATCGGCCGTGAGAAGGCGGTGGTGGACCAGGCCGTGGAGGCCGGCCGTGAGGCAAGTCGGGCGCTGGGGTACAGAAGGGGCACGTTTGGGGCATGATTGGAGGCGTAACAAGCATGCCTGTCGTCTCAAACCTGTCCTGCAGGAACGCAGTCCTGGCAGTGAAAGGCTTCTCCTTGCACGTCTGCTGGGGAAGTCGAGTGGTACCGGTACAATGCTCAAGGCCCCATCCCGTTTTGCTGCCGCCCTGGACTGTAGGACGAGGAGGCTGCCACCAGGCTGCAGGAGGAGGTGTCCGCCTTCCAAGCCGAGTGCGAGCGCGACCTGGCGGACGCCGAGCCCATCATCCTGCAGGCCGAGGCCGCGCTGGACTCCCTCAACAAGAAGGAGCTCTCGGAGCTCAAGTCGTTCGGCAGCCCCGCCGCCGAGATTGTGGCCGTGGCGGCGGCGTGCCTGGTGCTCACGTGCGGCGGCAAGCTGCCCAGGGACCGCGACTGGAACGCGGGCAAGAAGATGATGGCGGATGTCAACAGCTTCCTGTCGTCCCTCAAGTCGTTCGACAAGGACAACGTGCCGGTGGGTGCAGGGGTGACGCGTCGAGCAGTGGGGTCCAGGGGCTCAAGCGGCTGCTGCACCTCATCGGGTGCTTTGTGATAGGGGCCGTAAGGGTGGCCGCTTACGCAGCCTTGCTGCTGCGCCACCTTGATTCTGTTCTACACAGCAGCGCCCAACGTGGCACCCGTCCCCACGCAGGTCATTTGCGTCGAGACGGTCGAGAAGGAGTACATCTCTCAGCCGGGCTTCACGCCCGAGGCGATTGAGAAGAAGTCCAACGCCGCTGCCGGTCTGTGCAAATGGGTCGTCAACATCTGCAAGTACTTCCGCATCTACCAGGTACGCGGGTGGCGTCGCGTTGCAAGCGCTTTCCTAGGCTGTGCGCGAATGCAGCAACGAATTCGGGGCTGGTTCCGGCATTGCAGCAGCTTGCCTGCGGCCGTAGGCCCTTCCATGCCCCTTTGGCGCCACCCGACTGACTGGCTGTGCGCTGATCCCACCAACCCTAGGTCGTGGCCCCCAAGCGTGCCGCCCTGGCGGAGGCTAACAAGAAGCTGGAGGCAGCCAACAAGAAGCTGTCCGGCATCCGCGCCGAGGTGAAGCGCCTGCAGGACCGCGTGGCGCTGCTGGAGCAGAGCCTGATGAAGGCCACGGAGGACAAGAACGCCGCCATGGCGCAGGCCGAGCGCACCGCGCGCAAGGCGCAGATCGCCGAGCGCCTCATCAACGGCCTGTCCGGCGAGAACACCCGCTGGGGCGCCGAGATCAAGCGGCTGGAGGTGCTGGAGGGCAAGCTGGTCGGAGACGTGCTCATCGCGTCGGCGTTCGTGTCGTACGCCGGCCCCTTCAACATGCAGTTCCGCCAGAGCCTGGTCAACGAGAAGTGGCTGCCCGACCTCATTGAGCGCCAGATCCCCATGACCCAGGGCATCAAGCCGCTGGACCTGCTCACGGACGACGCCACCAAGGCCAAGTGGGCCAACGAGGGCCTGCCCACCGACCCGCTGTCGGTGGAGAACGGCGCCATCATGTCCAACGCGTCGCGCTGGGCGCTCATGATTGACCCGCAGCTGCAGGGCATCAAGTGGATCATCAACAAGGAGCAGGCCAACGGCCTGGTGATCATCCAGCAGAGCCAGCCCAAGTACATTGACCAGGTGCGCGCTAGGTGCCCAGCCTCGTGTGGATGCGGCTGTGCAGCAACAGACCATTTGGTGCTGCCGTCAAGGCCAGCTACGTGCTTGCACAGTGCTGTCGCAGACTGGCGATGCAGCAGGAGCAGGAGCGCTGTTGCTGTGCTTGGTAAGGGGCAGCGCCTGACCCACTGCCGTGCTGCCGCAGGTGATCAACTGCATCGAGAACGGCTGGCCGCTGCTGATTGAGAACCTGCCGGTGGACATCGACGCGGTGCTGGACCCCGTGGTGGGCAAGATGACCATCAAGAAGGGCCGCAACGTCATCATGAAGATCGGCGATGCCGAGGTGCGCCTGCTCCCAAACTCAGGCCTCGCCCATCGGCCACCCTCCTCCTAAGCCCACTGCTCTGTGTACCGCGTTGCCTTGCCAAACACTGCAACCCTTGCCTGCTTGCGTTAATACACACGGTGCTCACAGCAACGCTTGTACCCACACCCCAACAGGTGTCGTACGACAGCAAGTTCCGGCTGTACCTCCAGACCAAGCTGTCCAACCCGCACTACAAGCCCGAGGTGGCGGCGCAGACCACGCTGGTCAATTTCTGCGTCACGGAGAAGGGCCTGGAGGACCAGCTGCTGGCGCTGGTGGTGGACCACGAGCGGCCCGACCTGCAGGAGCAGGCCGCCTCGCTGGTGCGCTCCCTGAACGAGTACAACATCACGCTGGTGGAGCTGGAGAACAACCTGCTGTACAACCTGGCCAACGCGACGGTGAGTCTTATGGGCAAGACAGCGGCTTTCGTTCCTGGGGTGCTACCTTAGGTGCCTGAACACTCCACCTGTGAGTGACTAGCGCCAGCGCGTTAGCGAGTAAGGGCCAGCTGCTGGCATGATGCCCATTAGCCTTACTTGTGCTAGTGACTAGAGAGGCAACGCATGACCAATTGGGCCCTGATCAACTGCGCAGGGCAACATCCTGGAGAACATCGAGCTGATTGAGAACCTGGAGGAGACCAAGCGCACGGCCGTGGAGATCGAGGAGAAGGTCAAGCTGGCCAAGCAGACCGAGATCCAGATCGCCAAGGCGCGCGAGGTGTACCGCCCCGTGGCCACGCGCGGCTCGCTGGTGTACTTCCTGATCGACAACCTCAACGCCCTGGACCGCGTGTACCACTACTCCATGGCCAACTTCGTGTACGTGCTCAAGAAGGGCATGGACGTGACGCCCGGCGGCAAGGACGAGAGCAAGGTGGGCAGCTGCACGTGTGCTTCATCCTCGGCAGGGCTGGGCCGTGCTGGGGCACTCGATTGTGCGCGCTGCTGTGCAAATGCACGTCGCGTCTGTAGGACACCAAGCCCGCTCCAACTTAACCTGCTGCTTGCTGCCCTGCGTTGTGGACACAGGTGGCCCCTGCCGAGCGGCTGGGCCAGGAGGTGGACCTGGACAAGCGTGTGGAGCTGCTGGTGGAGACCACCGCCTACGTGCTCATCGCATACGTGGCGCAGGTGAGCAGGCAGCAGCCAGTACCGTAAGGCGTCCACTGCTTGAAGCTCCAATGCATGACCTGCCAGGCAGCCCTTGCCTGTGTCCGCTTGCACAAGGCGTCCACTAACGGTTGCTCCCTTCCCCCTTGCCCTCCCTACCTGCCCAGGGCCTGTTCGAGCGCCACAAGCTCATCGTGGCCACGCAGCTGTGCATGCAGATCCTGCGCGCGCGCGGCGAGCTGCAGTACGCCAAGTTCGAGTACCTGCTGCGCGGCCCCAAGGTCATGGGCGCCGACAACCCGCTGCACGACTGGGTGTCGGACAGCGTGTGGGGCAGCGTGCAGGCGCTCAAGGAGCTGGACGACTACCAGGTGCGCTGACCGTCCTGTGTGCGCTCGTCCTCGGTACCCCGCCCTCCTAATAGCCTGTAGTCTTTGGGCAGGCTCGCGTGCAATGCTAACGGCTGCTTCCTGTTGTCCCATGTGGGCATGTTGGTGAGCTGACGTGCGTGCTGTGCTGCACCCTCCTCCACGCAGGGCCTGCCCGAGGACCTGATCGGCAGCTCCAAGCGCTGGCGTGAGTGGATGGAGCTGGAGCGCCCCGAGGACGAGCCGCTGCCGGGCGACTGGAAGCGCATGCAGGAGTTCGACAAGCTGCTGCTGTTCAGGTGGGCAGCGGCCTGTGGGATCTCTTTCCTGACGCGTCCCTTGCCCAAGGCAGCACTTACCCGCCCCGCCTGCGCACGCACAGCTGCTGACGACTTACTCCTAACACGCAATTTGCCCTGTTGCGTCCCTCTCGTAGGGCCCTCCGCCCCGACCGCCTGACGTCCGCCATGGGCCGCTTCGTGACCAACATGCTGGGCGCCAAGTACGTGACCAGCCAGCCGTACGATCTGGAGCGCTCCTTCCAGGACGCCAGCCCCGGCACGCCCATCTTCGTGTTCCTGTCCCCCGGCGTGGACGTGGCGGGCAGCGTGGAGGCGCTGGGCAAGAAGCTGGGCTTCACGCTGGACAACGGCAAGTACGCGTCCGTGTCGCTGGGCCAGGGCCAGGAGCCCATCGCCATGGACAAGCTGTCCGCTGCGCACAAGAACGGCGGCTGGGTGCTGCTGCAGAACATCCACCTGACCATCGACTGGACCACCAACCAGCTGGACAAGAAGGTGGACAAGCTGGTGGAGGGCGCGCACCCCGACTTCCGGCTGTTCCTGTCGGCCGAGCCGCCGCCGGCGCTGGAGCGCGGGCTGCCCATCTCGCTGCTGCAGAACAGCATCAAGCTCACCAACGAGCCGCCGGAGGGGCTCAAGGCCAACCTGCGCCGCGCCTGGAACAACTTCAACGAGGAGATCCTGGAGGGCTGCGCCAAGCAGGCCGAGTTCCGCGCCATTGTGTTCGCGCTGTGCTACTTCCATGCCGCGCTGCTGGAGCGCAAGAAGTTTGGCGTGGGCAACCTGCCCGGCGCGCGCTCGGGCATCGGGTGGAACATGAACTACCCCTTCAACACCGGCGACCTGCTGTGCTGCGGCCAGACCGCCAACAACTACCTGGAGAACAACGTCAAGGTGCCGTGGGAGGACCTGCGCTACAACTTTGGCGAGATCATGTACGGCGGGCACATTGTGGAGGACTACGACCGGCGGCTGGCCATGTGCTACCTGCGCAAGTACGTCAACGAGGGGCTGCTGGAGAACATGGAGTTCTTCCCGGGCTTTGGCATGCCGCCAAACACGGCAAACCACCGCCAGGTGAGAGCGAAAGGGCTGCGTTGCAAGCTGTAATATTGCAAATGGGGCTTCCCGTAGCTGTTGCCTCGTGAGTAGGATACGGGCCAAGTGCTGCGTGCATGCAGTGCTGGCTGTTCCTCCGGTAGGCTCTGGTGCAGCGCCTCGGTCCCAGTGTGCTAATACACACACCACCTGCCCCCGCCCCTTCGTAGGTGCTCGAGTTCATCGACGAGCTCATGCCCCCCGAGACGCCGCTGGCGTTCGGGCTGCACCCCAACGCCGAGATCGGCTTCAAGCTGCGCGAGGCGGAGTCCTTCTGCAACAGCCTGGTGCAGCTGCAGCCGCGCGAGAGCAGCGGCGAGGGCGGCATGTCGGCGGAGGAGCGCGCCAAGCTGGTGCTGGACGAGGTGGTGGACAAGCTGCCCGACATCTTCGACATGGAGGACATCCGCTCCAAGATGAACCCAGACGACCCCAATATGCCATTCGTCATGGTGGCGCTGCAGGTGCGCAGGGGTAGAGGCGGTGGGACTGGCGTGCGCTTGGGGGAGAAGGACGGCAGGGGGCGTGCATGGCGGTGCCTGTGTCGTAAAAGACGCATACCAGTACGATACAGTGCTCAGTGGGATGCGAACTAGTTTAAGATGCATGCATTGGCAGAGATAGGGGACGCAACAAAGCGCTTGTACGAGGGGCATGAGAGTGATGATGGCCTCGGTGTGGAGCAATGCCCCTACGGCTGTTGCCAGGCTCCTAACCTCCCTTGCTCGCCCCCGCCCCGCAGGAGTCTGAGCGCATGAACATGCTGCTGGCGGAGATGAAGCGCTCGCTGCTGGAGCTGGACCTGGGTCTCAAGGGCGACCTGACCATGACAGAGCCCATGGAGCGCCTGCTCAAGGCGCTGGCCACCGACGCCGTGCCCGGCAGCTGGCGCAACCTGGCCTACCCCTCGCTGCGCCCGCTGGGCAGCTGGCTGGGCAACCTCATCGCCCGCCACGCGCAGCTGGTGGAGTGGACGGCGGAGCTGTCCACGCCCAAGGCGGTGTGGCTGTCGGGCCTGTTCAACCCGCAGTCCTTCCTCACGGCCGTCATGCAGGCCACGGCCCGCCGCAACGACTGGCCGCTGGACAAGACGGTCATCATCACGGAGGTGACCAAGAAGCAGCCGGACCAGATTGAGGCCAACAGCCGCGACGGCGCCTTTGTCCACGGTCTGACGCTGGAGGGCGCGCGCTGGGACGACAAGGTCGGCACGCTGGACGACTCCAAGCCCAAGGAGCTGTTCTGCCCCATGCCCGTCATCCTGGTGCGTGCGGTCACGCAGGACAAGGCGGAGATGAAGGACGTGTACAAGTGCCCCGTGTACACCACGGAGGCGAGGTTCAGGGAGGAGGTGTTTGAGGCGCAGCTCAAGAGCAAGCACTCTGAGATCAAGTGGGTGCTGGCGGGCGTGTGCCTGTTCTTGGATGTGGTGTGAGAGCATTGAGGTTTGATAGGTCGTAGGTGATATGAACACGTGGCCGCAGTCATGCAATTGCGTGTACTGTCGGGGTTGGGCGAGGCCTCTGACACGGCTCGGGACCAACCAGCTCTGTGATTCTTTCCTGAGGCATTCTTGAATAATTGACGGTCCTCCAAGCGCAACCGTGGCAAAGGCCCTTTTGGGAGGCACTCGTGTACGGCCTCATCCATGTGCGTTATGTGGTGAGTTGCTTATGCCCATGCAAATGTGAATTGTGCAATGGTCAACGGCGAGCGCTGGGTTGCATACTGTGCGTGCGTAATACTGCACCTCAGGGCCTCTGGACTTACTCGTGTGCAAACTCACTTGCACACCGCCTCCGCTTGCACACCGTATGTAAAACAGTCATTGTGGCGACAGTCTCAGGTTCAGCCTAGATGCAGCAGCAGGGCTTGGCGCAGTACGTACCGCATGTGGGGGCTGCTTACGCACTGCTGCTATCATTGCAGCATTGCTGTCGTACATGCACTCTGCATTCCGGTACACGGGCGTAGTTTGCATTGCGGCGGCATGACAGGAGATGGAAACGGGCTGTCAGTCTGCCCTCTGCCGGTACGCTTCTCTGGGTGTTGCAAAGAGTGGGCTCATTTGGTAATGCTCAGGCGATGGGGTCGTGCCCAACCTGACCACACGCGGTGGCGTGCGTGGAAGATTGTTGGAGGCAGCAGCAAGGGCCCAGGCGCCACTCAAGTTTGCACACTGTGGCCCGCACTTCGACTTAGGTTCAGGACTGAAGTTTGTGTAGCAGGTACGGTCGAGCTTTGCGTAGGCTCTGCTTGACAGTAACACCAGTCCGTCTCTTCTGGTAGTGTCTCAGATAAAGCACAGAGAGGGCCAAGCTCCCCAGGAGAAGACAGGGCCTCTTGGGGCAGTTCAGGGCAGTTCAGGGACTAGGAGATCAAGAGTCACAGTCACACTTCAGCTCGCCGCACGTACCGTCAGCTCACACAACGCATTTTTTATGTTGAGACTAGAGCCATGATCCCCCGTCACTGCGCGTCTGTGAACCGTTGCAATGCGCTCGTCCACTACGCGCCTCCCCGCCTGGCATGACTGACAAGGCACATCGGCTCTGCACTAGCTGCAGCCGCTGTGTCGACGCCCTTATTGTTAATTGGTCTGTTGTAAATATAGCTAATTGAACTTTGTTGGCTGCAGAAGCTTAAGGTCAGCTTCTTCTTAAACCGCTACACCACGTGAACCTCAAGTTATCAGACAACACCTTGCTACGAATTCCAGGCAGTAGAACAGTAACATACCCAGGTCGTCGCGCTTGACCCAGTTGCAGGCATTCCAGGCAAACGTTCCTTCCTAGGCGGCCATACACTATACAACACCCAGCACAACCATACGCAATAACTACAAACCTGCGCCTTGGGCGCCATGGGCGTACTCCGTCGTGGACTGCGGGCTCTTGGGCTCAGCTCTGATAAGGAGCGCAGCGAGGCGGGTGACAGCCCCCCGGTAAGTTGGAGGGCATGCGACTCAGCTTGGGAACAGGTCTTTGGCATGCAAACACCACAGACATTAAGGTTAGCTATGTTAAGATGACAATGCTAATATATTACAGTGTGGACAAGGAGCGCCGCTGCAGCCTCACGGCTGTATTCCATGCAGCACCGTTTAACGCCAGCGTGCGCTCTTGGCGGGCACCTGAGGACTGCACAACATCGAAGGCAAAATTTGCTGCGCAGCGCCTTGTTTCCGCGGCCCTACGCTCGCATAACCCGGCCCGGCACAACAAAACAAGAAAACCGGTCGAGAGCTTGTGACTCTCGGGATAACTTGGCCTCTCACATGGCAGCAAAATCTATCACTTCTATCAAGAGATGCACAATAGCTTCTACCTGGCCGAAATCAACCAGCCTTGCGCAGTGCACGTGCGGGCTCCTGTTGCGAGGCACCTGAGCGCCCCAACCGCCACAACCGTGCGCCCCACCTCCATCCCGCCCCCCAGGCATCCACGGTCCCGCAGTCCCTCCGCAGCAGCTACCCAGTGATACCGTCAACCTCTCCAGACTCAAATGAATTCCTCAGCTCTGGAGGCATGACCGTGGCAATAGCCTACCGCGGCAGCGCTGATGGGCGGCAGGGCTACGGCCCCGCCACACAGTTCATGCGCGGCGTGTACGGCCCGCTGGACAGCCCCAAGGGCTCCACATGCGGCAAGAGGGACAGCTGCACCGGGGGCGGCCATGGCGAGGCTGCACCCTCCAACCCAGGCGCGGCCCGCAACGGCCCGGTGGGCTCCCCCATCCCCCGACACAGCGCCTCCCAGGTCCCCCCAAGCGCCGCCTCGCCCCTGGCGCGCCACATTGCAGCGCGCGCCCTGAGGGGCTCCCGCCCCAACGACGGCACCTCTTTCTCCGCCCTGAGCCTCCCCAGCCTGTCCAGCAGCCCGTCCTTGCGCGTCCGTGACGTGGGCGGCTCAGGCGGCGGCGCCCAGTCCCCTACAGGCCCCGCGCCCAGCACCGACCGAACCCAGTCCCCTCGCCCGCCAACTGCCATCCAAGCCTACCTCAACGAGCCTTCCCCACGCGCCCGCCGCTCCAGCACCTTCAACGACGCCACTGTACCCGCCGTACCTCCTTCCGCCTCCCCTCCGCCCGCGCCCTCCCCCTGCCCCCCGTCGTCCACAGCCGCCGCCCCCGCCAGCCCGTTCACTGCCGCCCCCCCGACCAGCCCGTTCTCAGCCGACCGTGAGCGCTTCCGCGGCCTCACCCTGCAGCCCAGCCCGCAGCAGGGACCCCAGCCCCCCAGCCCCGTGCCCTCCCCGCAGCCCCCGGCCCGCCAGTACTCCTCCCCCCTCCATGCGCACTCCCCCGACTACCAGGCCAGCAAGTCACGCAGCGGTCGCTACGTGGTTGACCTGGCTGCGCATGCAGCTGCTACGGGCGTGCCCCTGTCGCAGCCGGAGACTCCCCTGCAGCGTGTGCAGAGCCCCCGCTCCACCCTCCGTCCGGACGTGGAGCGGGAGCAGGTGCCTGCGCAGGCCCCGGTGCGCGACCTGGACGAGTCGGAGGACGACCTGCCCGTCAAGAGCCCCCCTGTAATGAAGCCCTCCGCCAATGTTACAGCAAGCAGCACCGTCAGCAGTTACGACAGCAGCAGCAGCGGCAGCACCAGCTCCTCTGCACGGCGCCTGGTGCAGCCTGCGCAGACGCTGAAGCAGCAGCTTCAGCAGCAGCAGGCGCCGGGGCTGGCTGCCGTGCGGCCCTTCAGGGCGCTGCCGGTGCCCGGCGAGGGGCTGCTGTACCAGAGCCCCAAGGCGCCCGCGGGCCTGCATGCAAGGGAGGGCCCCTGGTCGGTGTCGGACTTCAGGGTGCTGAGGAAGCTGTACGCTGGGTATGCGTCCAGGTAAGCGCGGCACGCTGATGGGAGATGGCAGTGGTATCGCACCCTACCCGCTGACTGCGTCTGGCTGTGGTACAGTAGATTGGCCATCGCAGCCCTGGGCGCGCCCCATGCAGCCCCTTTTGCTCAGGCCGCAGTCGCAGTCGTGCCTGACGAGGACTGACTGGTGCATTACCGTACCGCAGCTGCAGTCCTGTACTCCATGCTCACAGGGCGGCTGCCCTCGCTTCCTTGGCCCCAACAGTGTGTACAAGGCTGAGAGCGTGGCGTCCAACGCCGAGGTGGTGCTGAAGGCCTACAACCTGGCGGGGCTGTCCGTGTTCCTGCGCCACCAGGTGCTGCGCGAGCTGGACATCCACTCACGGCTGAGCCACTCAGGCGTGGTGCACCTGATGGCTGCCTTCAGGGTGAGGAACGGAACAGTGGAGGTTACTGGTGCGAAGGACAAGTCTGCAGCGGCAAGGCCTGGATTGCCCATCCCTGTCAGGTTGCCATGTGCGCGTGCAAGGCGCAATACCGGTATGCTCAGTGTTACACGTGTCGCGCTTCCTCGCAATCTTGGTGCAAGGCGGTAAAAATGCCTGCCCCGTATGCGCAGGAGGGCGACACGCTTGTGCTGGTCCTGGAGTACGTCCGCGGCGGCTCCCTGGACCGCGTGCGCCGCAAGCTGGGCGGCCGCATGACCGAGTTCCAGGCCATGCACCTGGTGCTGCTGCCGCTGCTGGGCACGCTGGTGTACCTGCACGGCCAGGGCGTGGTGCACAGGGACATCAAGCCGGTGAGCGGGGGGGGGGGGACTGGGGGCATGGGGGCGGGAAACGGCTCGGTCAGCTTGCGATTGCTGCCTGCCCCTGCCCTGTCCACCAGGCACGCACCTGCTACACGTGCTGGTTCCGTACAACGAACCTGTGCATGGGCGCTGACGTTCTTACCGGTACTTGTCCTCTTGCCGCTTGCTACGCGCAGGAGAACTGCCTCTTCACAGACGACTGGCAGCTCAAGGTACGCCCGGTGATCAATCGGTGTATTGAAGTCCCTGTCTTTGGCCTCATCCTCAACATGACGCCCTTGCTACCGCACCGGGACGCCCTCGCTTTATGCGCTGCGCGCCTGTCCGGGGCTCGCCCCAGTCTACTGCTTGCGCTACGACAGCAGTACACCATTTTGCAATGTGCGCTATCCTCGTATGTGACCTGTCGTCGCTACCACCCTCGTTCCTGACTCGTCCCTGCCTCCCTGTCGTGTCTTACCCGGGCTCCCCTGCCCCTCTTGCTCCCTGCCTGCAGCTGTGCGACTACGGTGTGTCCGTCAACCTGACGGAGGAGCGCGCCGTGACGCGCACCGGCTCCCGCGAGTACATGGCGCCCGAGGTGCACGTGTGCCCGCTCAAGCGCGGCCCCGAGGACGGCAAGGACAACCCACAGCTGGCGTACGGCTGCTCCGTGGACGTGTGGTCCCTGGGCGCCATGATGTACGAGCTGCTGGTGGGCTTCACGCCCTTCCCGGGCGGCCCGCCGCCGACCGTGACGCCGGCGGGCTCGCTGCCGCCCAACAAGACACTGGCGTTCCCCTGCAGCGTCAGCGGCCCGGCGAGGGACTTTGTGGAGCAGTGCCTGGCGCTGCACCCTGGCGACAGGCCCACCGTGAAACAGCTGCTGGCGCACCCCTGGGTGCAGGCCGCGCTGGTGAGGACGTGGGATGAGGGTAGGGGTAGCGGGAAGCTCGCGTGTAGCTAGGGGCTGGATAGGGGGATTTGGGCAGGGGCCCTTGTGTTGCCCGCGTGTGCGAACTGGGTTGCCGGGGCCGCCTTCCTGTGTGTTGCCATGTGCTGGTCTGATACGAAGGATGATGAGGAAAGCTTGTGATGCCGGGCGTGCTGTCCTATTCATCACCCACACACCCACCGATGCTCGTTTGTCTTCAGCTACCTGTCGTATGCCGGTATGCGTGACCGTAGACTGTACTTACCTGTGCGGAAGGAAGGGCATGTACGGCAGTACGGGCCACGGTTCCATGGGACGCTGTGCCTCGACTGTGCCTAATTGGTTGGATCTCATGCCATTCCTTCTTGCTGCCCGCTGCAGGATCAGTCCGCCAATGCGCAACAAGCGCAATGAGGCTGGCCAACAAACATGCCACAGGGAGGTCGTCCTTAATCATTATGCAGGTGCAGATGAGATCTGCTGGGTTCCGTGTGAACCGCACTGCAAGGTGGGCAACGCACGCCTGCGCGCGATGGACTAAAATTTCGGACAGGGAACGCTACTTTCCAGGCGATTCCCATGGTTGTCAGCTTGTCACGCGGTCAACTAGGAACGTAACGACGTAACGACTTTCCGTACTGCCAGCTTTGTCTGGCTGTGTGTCCTCATAATGATGAACTGTCGGATAGGGATGGACCCTGCCTGGAACACGGCAGCGGTAGACACTTAATGATGCATGCTGAAGAGCACTGGCGCAGGTATGGCACGGATGGCTGGCTGCTGACGGGTGGGTGGCTTTGGCGTCCTTTGGATAGCTGGTTACCTCGGGCATAGGCATCCCATTAACGGCTTGCATATATGCCTTAGCTGTTTGCTATGAGACCTTGGAATCCGTTTGCACTGGAAATGTGCAAGCAGCTACTGGTATTACAGCAGAGGAGGTGTTACGGACTGCTGGATACGGTATGCCGTGTACGTATGAGGTATGACACGGGAAGCCCTTGTGTCACGCTGCGCTAGGCGGGCTGTCGCGGGTCCTCGTGCACTGCGGGGCTCGGAATATGTGTATGATCTTACAGTTTTGGTCCCCTTCCAGGGCCAAGCCCCGTCCCAGCCGGGAAGTCGGGTTGATTGACTCCGCGTGTGATTTGCATATTCTTTAGGACGCGTTTGCAGCGTCTTCATCAGCCTCCTTCAACGCTTTCTCATTATGTCGTGTGAAACATGGCAGGACCATGGCAGAGCCACCTGCCCCTCATTGATACTATACCTTTGTGTGGGCGACTATGGGGCACGTCTAGTAGCGCCCAACTTTCTGTGTGCTGGGCTGTGCCTTTTCCGGGCATTAATGTTTGACCATGACCACTACCGGTACATTGTCTTGTTTGCCCCGGGGTTTCAGTAGGAACCTGAACTGAACCCAGTGGGCCTAGTTTCTTATGTCGGCATTGTGCCATGCAGGGGCTCTCCCCTGGTGTCACACTAGCATCGTTTGGCGTTCGACGCTCTGAAGGCTCCAAGTTGGTTGAATAATGCGTTGGTATAGGGCGCTAATATGCTCGCATGCAAGCTGTAACAAATACGGACTTCTGGACCATGCGCATGAAGCCTAGTACGGTATGCACCGCCTGCTGCGGCGTCGGGCAGGTCAGACCGTCAAATCTGGAATTCCAATCCGCATGGCGTCGCAAGAGCAATGGATCATACGACTTTGGCGGAGCATTAAGCCACTTCCCAGAATCTCGTAACCTAATCATGAAGACTTGGTAGGGGCCTGAGCATGCAGGCGGGTCAAGTTTGCTCAGGGGGGTTGTTGGGCAGGGGATCCCGGGTGTTGGCATAGCGGCCTCCACAATCTGGCCACTTACAAGGTCGTAAGCTTCTTCCTCGCCCACGCCAGACACCTTACAGCTGCTCCTGTTGCTTCCAGTCCCACAGCAGCACCATGGCGGTAGCCATGCGGTTATTCCGGGCCCATTTCGCAGGGCAGCCATGAACCACCGCCACTGCCCCTTCGGCAGTACCACGTGGGCTGACGTTTGTTGGTGTGGTGCTTATCACACAAAACAGGCCCGATGTCAGAATCTTCACGGCCGCAACAGCGTCCCCACTTCTATGGCCGTCTCCGTGCCGTACACACGGGACCAGGATACCAAGGGACCCTCGGTAGCGTGCATCATCAACCAGGGGAGACTTCCCTGCCATCAACCGGCAGCAACGGCACAATTGCATAGCACTACTGCGTCTCCTGCGTGCCACTCCGAAACAAGCAGCACTGTATGTCCGCGACAACCACATCGGGCACTGCAGTTGGACGGTCTAGCGAGGCACCCCTGCCTGACACCCCTGCACCCTCGCATGCATCACTGCACCGCAACAGTCCTGGCCTGGATGCAGCAAGAATGACAACACAACACAACTACCGCTCTACCGGTATCATCCTACGTTCCTACCACGTCCGCGCACGCCCCCATCGCCAATTATGGCTGGTTCACACGCAACTGGGCCTCACAGTCCTCAACAAGCCCCTGCACGCCCAAACCACACTATCACGATTGCGTTTGCAGCAAGTTCCGTATCCGCGCCCTTCCTGGAAATCCTTACGCCTTTACTATTGAGCAAACTGCGGTACCTTCTTCAACCCGCACGTAACCTAACAATGCTTTTATGATGCTCGTGCAAAGGTATCAAGCAAGAAGCGAAGCCCGCAGCCACCTGCAACCCGCTGGGGTTGGCCCTAATGGTGTAGGGAATACTAGGCACGAACTGGCACGGCTGTTTGCAGCCGGCATCCAACTACGCAGTAAAACCACAAAATGATCAAGCTGCTGGCCTTGCACTGGCAACGTAGAAACCACTCCATATCGTCCCGGAGAACACTTGGCGCACGGTCCCGCTTGTTTTGCGCTTGCCTCATCGACGCCCTGCCATGGCGACTTCACAGCCGCCTTGCCTTACGTCCAGCCTCCTACCATGCATACCCACCAGCCGCCATTGGATGAAGTGCCCAGTGATTGCACGATAGCCACTTCCCCACTACGCCTGGTCCCGTGCCTTGCGCTCTGCCTCATTTCCTTCCGGCCGGCTATCAGCCCGCGCCGCTGCCGCCCCACCGAGAGGCGTGGGAATGCCCGATCCGCTCTGCCGAGGGGACGGCCCCCGCACCGACCCTGCCATGCCCGAACCACTTACGCGCATCCCCGTCGCACCGGGGATGCCCGAACCACTTACACGCATCCCGGAAGCACCGGGAATCCCCGAGCCGCTTGTGCGCATCCCTGATGCACCGGGAATCCCCGAGCCGCTTGTGCGCATCCCTGCCGCACCAGGAATGCCCGACCCGCTTGTGCGCATCCCTGATGCACCGGGGATGCCCGACCCGCTTGTGCGCATCCCTGATGCACCGCGGACGCTGGACGCGCCTTTCCTCAGCGCTGCCACTGCCGGGGCTTGCGGTGGCACAGGCCACGGAATCGGCCCGGAGCTCTGCGGGGCCGCTGCCTTCAGCGGTACCGCCGCCGCTGCCACAGCCGCCGGCGCCAATGGTGCGGCTGGGTTGCTCATGAACGGGGAAGCCGCGGTGGCGGCCGCCGCAGGTACGCCGGCGGGGTGCTGTGCGGACATGTCCACAAGGTTGATCTCGGAGACGTCCACCTGGGCCGTGCTTGTGGCGTGCTCCAGGGGTGCGGCGGCGGCCTGCACTGCCGCAGCGGCAAAGACACTCTGGGCTGGCGCCGCTGGCGCAACTGGTGGTGGCGGTGGTGCGGCCACGGTGGCAGCGGCGGCCGGCGGCGCCTGGGCAGCGGCAACGACCGGTGGTGCGGGGGCGGTGGCTGCAACCAGTGGAGCCTGGGTGGTGGCGGCTGCCGGCTGCGCGGAGGTGGCAGTGGCTGCCGGCGGTGTGGGGACGGCGGCTGGAACTGGCGGCGCCTGGGTGGCGGCACTGACTGGTGGCGTGGAGGCGGTGGCTGCAACCGGCGGCACCTGGGCGGCGGCAGCGACCGGCGGCGTGGAGGTAGCGGCGGCGGCCGGCGGCACCTGGGCAGCGACAGCGACCGGCGGCGTGGAGGCAGCGGCGGCGGCCGGCGGCGCCTGGGCGGCGGCAACGACCGGCGGTGTGTGGGCAGCAGCGGCGGCCGGCAGCACCTGGGCAGCGACAGCGACCGGCGGCGTGGAGGCGGCCACGGCGGCCGGCGGTACCTGGGCAGTGGCAGCGACCGGCGGTGTGGAGGTAGCGGCGGCGGCCGGCGGCACCTGGGCGGCGGCAGCGACCGGCGGTGTGGGGGCAGCAGCGGCGGCCGGCAGCACCTGTGCAGCGACAGCGACCGGCGGCGTGGAGGCAGCGGCGGCGGCCGGCGGCGCCTGGGCGGCGGCAACGACCGGCAGCACAGCCGCGGCGGCGGCGACTGGCGCCGCGGGGGCGCTGGTGGCAGTAGGCAACATCGGCGAGGCGGGGGCGTGGGCCGGGGACGCGGCTGCGGCTTGCAAGGCGTACAGTGAAGGCACCGCGCCGCCGGGGGCCCCCGGGAGCACGGGCGGGGGGTGGTAGGCGTAGGGGGAGGCGATGGCGCCGCCCATGACTGAGGAGGCGGGGGAGCGCGGGACGCTGCGGACGACGGGGCTGTTGGGCACCGTGGCGACGGCGGCGGGCGAGTTGGCCTTGATGGTGGCGGCGGTGGACAGGGCGGAGCGCGCAGGGGAGAGAGGACCCCCGGCGCCGGCTACGAGCGGGGACACGGGCACGGCGCGGGCGCGTGTGGCCGTGCTGCCGTTGGGGGAGAGGGGCGCGTCGGCGGAGGCGGGGCCGGAGCTTGGGCCGCCGGTGAGCAGCATCGACAGGCGCTTGCGGGGGGACCAGCGGGAGGGGCTGAGGCGGTCGTCCTCGGGGATGGAGGCGGCGGTCGGCGTTGGGGGGGCCTTGTAGCGGGAGGAGGTGCCGGTGGGCGTGGTGGGCGTCTTGCTGAAGAGCGACCGCGCGACGGAGATGGTGCTGGCGGTGCGGTGGCCGCGGGCGCCGCTGCTGAAGTCGACGGTGGACTGCTGGCGGCGGCGGCCGGCCAGGATGGCGGCGGTCCACGACCCATGGGTCTTTCGCACCTCGTCCTTGGGCGCCACGTGTGCTGTCAGCAGCATGCTGCCGGAGCGGACGCCAGGGTGGCCGGAGAGCGTGCTGGCGTTACGAGGCGCAATGTGCACAACGCTCTGCGATGAGGCGTTGGTAGTGCTGCCGTGCACCGTGGGCGATGCCGAGCCGCCGTCCTTGTCGTAGTTGCGGTAGCCCAGGCCAATCATGCTGCCCTGGGCCAGCATCTCCTTTTCCTTCTGGAGGCGGGCGGCTTCCGCTTCCTCCTCGCGCTTGCGGTTGCGCTTCGCGACCACGAGTGCGGCGCACAGCGCGATGAGGATGACGACAGGCACGCCGATGGCGATGGGCAGGATCCATGCCAGCTTGCTGACTGACTTGCTGTCGCGGGGCGCGGCGGCGGCGAGGTTGGTGGAGCCGGGCGCGGGCGGCGGCGGCGGTCGGTTGATACTGGGCTGCAGCGGCGGCAGGTCGGGCTCAAAGGGGACGGATGGCGGCGGGATGGGCGGCGGGCAGGCGGCCTCGAAGGACGGGGCTGCAGGGGCAGGAGGAGAAGAGGAGGGATAAGCGAGTTCGCCGTTGGGTGCATGAAGCGCGCTGTGCTCTCCGCAGAGAAAGTGACGTTGGGCACAATAAGGAGCTGATTTTGCAGGGCAGGGCATACAGTGCGAAGTGTTGTGTGTCTGGATGCGCCTGATGCGGGCAAGGTGCACTCACCAACGACCACGTTGGTGTCCAGCACCCGCGTGGGCGCGTCGGCCGGCAGCCGGGAGGTGAGCGTCACGTCCGTGCCGGCCCAGCCCAGGTGGCGCGTGGCGTTGAAGTAGATGGTGTCCGCAGTGTACCAGCCCACCTGCGAGCAAGCAAGCAGCACAGCTTAACCCTAGTGAAGCAGGCAGCTGTGCAAGAAATGCTAGCGAAACGCCGCGGGGCTAGGAGCACGCAGCTACAAAGGCCGCTATCAGGCGCCCCCGCACGCGCGGGCCCGAGCAAGCCACGGACAAGCAAGGCAGGTGGCCACTTACCGTGCTGTCGCTTGCAAAGGCCTGCAGCTGTGACAGGGGGCAGGTCTGCAGCACCAGCGGCGGCAGCGCGCTGGCGTTGAAGGTGCTCTTGGCTCCGTCCTGCAGCCGCCTCCGCCCTGCGGGGCCCGCCCCCGACGTGCTGTTGGCCGACAGCAGCCCCACGCTGACCAGCATGCGCAACGTGAGGTCGACCTCCGCCTGGGACACCACCAACGTGACGTTACGCAGGACCAGGTTGTGCCGTGTGGGGATGGTCTGGGTCCTGTCTACATCGTAGTACCACAGTGGAAGGGAGAGCGACCTGAAGGTGTCGACCAGCTGGGGTGGGGGCGGGGGCGGGGGCGGGGAGGGCGCGATGGGCGGGGAGGGGAAGTCCGGGAAGAACGGGGGCTCGAAGGGGACGCCAGGAGGGCGGGGAGGGGAGGGAGGCGGGGAGGGGCGGGGAGGGGGCCGCGGGGGGGAGGGAGGAGGGGTGGGGGGCATTGGGGGGTTCGGGGGGCGTGGGGGACGTGGAGGAGGGCTCGGGGGGAGGGGAGGGGCGGGCGGGGTGTTAGGAGCCTGGGGTGGCTGGTTGGGGCGGGTGGGGCGGCTGGGCGGGCTGAGCGGGGGCTCCATGGGGAAGTTGGGAGGCGGGAAGTCCGGCGGCGAGGGGCTGTACGGAGGGGAGAGTGGCGGGCTGGCAATGGGCTGGTGGGGAGACTGCTGCCGGGGCGCCAGGGGCGGTGGGGCGGCTGGGGGAGGGGAACCGATGGCGAGGGAAGGGGAAGGGGGCCGGGTGGCGTTCATGGGAGACGGAGGGCGTGTGGCGTTGACGGGGCGGGGCGGGGAGGGGCGGTTTGCGTTGGCGGGGGGAGGGGCGCGGGTGGCATTGGCGGCGGCCGGGGCGGGGCGGGGGCTGGATGTCTGCTGCAGGCGGCGCTGGCGGTGGCGCACGACCTCGGGGCGGTAGTTGGCGGAGGCGGGGGCCAGGTTGTAGATGACCATGTCTTCCAGCCGGATGGTGGTCGAGGGAGCCACGGCAAATGCAAGGGAGTTGCCCTGCGGGGTGAGAGGCCCGCAATAGAGTTGGTGAGTGGGCGTCGCGGTGATTGGGGCCACGTGCTCGACTCAGGCATGTGCGTGCCATCGCGCTTCGCCTGTTTTGGACCTTCATGGAGTGGCCACAGGGGGCGTGTAGCTGCGGCACCAACATCGCATGAGCACGATTGCGAGGGAGCCCTTACCCGCAGGTCGTAGAAGGTGCGGCGGTTGGTCTGGTTGTACGGCAGGCCGCGGAAGGTGCACGTGCCCTGCTCGTCCGTCGTCACGTACTCGCGGTACGGCAGGTTGGGCTCCTCCGCCGCCAGCTGGCCGGTGCCCTGGGGCCGCAGGGCGCTACTGGGCAGGGCTGCCTGCAGCGGGCAGGTGAAGGTGTAGCAGCAGCAACAGCAGCAGTGTTGTGGATTTGGGGGTACGCGTAAGACGGGGAGACAAGCGGATGTCACGTGCACACGGTGCTTCCAGGGCGCTTGCGTTGCCACAGGAAAGCATGCTTGCTGGTGCCACGGGTCACAAGTCATTGCATGCAGGCATCATGGATGCCATGCGGTGTTCCTAATCCCGTACTCTCACAAGGGCGCACTGTATCATAGCGCTGCAGTATTGACGTGGTGCGCTTTCATGCCAGGGCCCAAGCGGCCATAGTATAAGGGGCAGTCGCACCCACAGAACCCCGGGCTTGCAACTGCGGCACGGCACACCCCGTACGGCACACTCACAAGGCTGAAGTCGACGCCCGTGGTGGCCATGAACCACAGCTCCTCCTCCCCCCCGGTGAGCTTGCCGCTGCAGCCCACGAGGAACTCCGAGGGCCGCGGGTCGTTCATGAAGTTGATCGCGTCCAGCTTGACCTGCAGCATTGACACCACACAGAGTGCAGGTCAGAGCTGACGCAGCTGCTACGCAAGCCACACTGCATAGTACCACACCAGCGCTCCCTGTTTGCGCTGCCAAAAATCAGCGTCGCTGCACACTGACGCCACAAAGCGGCTGGGCTCTTTGGACACTGAACAGTGCTACTCGCATCGGCACCGGCCCCTGGTGCACTGGTCCCAGGTGCGCATACAGCAGCGGCACGCTGCGCACGGTCAGGACTTGATTCCACCGTGCGTCCTCCCCACCTGCAGCGGGTCCCTGCCCTGCGCCACAGGCCACACAGCAGCAGCCCATATGGCCTGTGGGCTGACGGTGGCCGTGTAGTAGGACATGGGGATGATGGTGGGGTTGAAGAGGGTGACGCTGGCACGTGCCGCACGGTCCGCGATGATGCGGTAGGTGGACGGCAGCGCCACGCCCGAGCTGTTCTGAGAGGAGGCTCCGTCAACGAACCTGTGAACAAGGCAGGAGGGCGCACATAAGGGCAAGCAAGTTGGCACATGGCGGGTAATGCTCGTTGAAGGGTGCGCATGCGTCGGGCTATGTGGTGAGGGGCGGACGAGTGCAGCAGCGCGACGGGTGGGGCATGCAGGGGAGACCCGACAAGGGGCAATTCCTTGCAGGCTGGCTCGAGGTCTCGCGGTGTCCTGGTCGCTGCTCCTGCTTGCTCACCACTCCTCCGGGAGGCTATCCTCCGCCAATCCCGTGGCCACCGCCTGCCACAGGCGGCCCTCCGGCCCCGACACCACGATGTTGCAGTTGGTGCACCAGAAGGCGTTGGCTCCGTTGCTGGTGCCGGGCGCAGTGGCGCCGCTGTCCAGGTACAGCAGCCTGAGGGGGCGGGGGACGCCCAACAGGAACGGCGAAGTGGGGTCAGGGTCATGAAGCGGTGGGACGCAAGGGCAGGGTGAAAGGGCGAGCCCTGAGACTGCCGGGCATGCACCACCGGCAGCACGGATGTGATGGCCGATGGCCCCATGCATGTTTCGCTCTTGAACCGCCTTGCACAGGCGCTACTCCGTGGCCCGAAGCCTGCGCACTTGCATATGCAGCAGGTGGCCCACGCCCGCTTGCGCCGGCCTTGGCCACGCAGGCGGCTGCGCTAAACGTTTGGAGGCAGGCCGCGAGGAAAGATCGATTACGTGCTGCAGCTCTCACCCGCTTTGGTTGACCGCGTGCACGAAGACTGCGGACATGTGCTTGGGCTGCGTGGCCACGCGGGGGTAGGGGCTGCCCACCAGCGTGAGGTCCCGCAGCCGCAGCGCCCCCAGCTCGTGTACCGTGATGGCCGCCTCGGCGCCGCAGAAGTCGATCTGGGGCAGCCGCCAACAGTTACAACCATAATACAGCAGTGTTCAAATAATCAAGGGCGGTTGAGCTGGGTAGGCATATCAAGCGATGCGTGCACTTGCGGCGTGAGGGTAGGGCTGGGCGGGCCTTGGGCGGCGTACGGTGGGTGCAGGGCGGGGCATAGCGCTGATGCAATTACCGTTCATCGGTGTGTGGGTGGCGCCTGGCAATGGCATGCGGGGTCAGATGCGGCACTCATGTGGCTGCCATGCATGCACGCGCCGGGTTAGGCGGCAGGTGGTGCTGCGGTTGGGGCGCACCTGCGGCCTGACATCGGGGTCGCCCCAAATGCCCAGAGTGCTGTTGGAGCGCACCTGCAGGGTGGACAGGCGAGTACATTTAATGCAAGCTTAAGACACGTGGCCCACTAAGTAATAAAAGCTACTACTCCCTTACGCTGGAACCATGACTACTAGCTGACCGCACCGTGTCGGAAAGTCGCAACCCGGGTGCGGTGGGTCCTATGCATTATTCCAGCCGATGCGCGTGCTTGAATACCGGCAGGAGTCCGGGATCCCAAGCAGCAGCCTAAGCAGTCCAGCGCCGCCCGCCCCACCATGACGTTCCTCCACACGTCGGGCGTTAGCGCCAGCTTCGCACCCACGGACAGCAGCACCGCTTCCTTGGTGGTGTTCAGCATCCGGGTGAGGGTGCTCACAAACAGTGCTGCGTCCCCAGTGGGGAAGTGCATGGCTGAGCACACCAGCAGGGGCAGCGCCATCACGCCCACGGAGCTGTCCTGCATGGTCACGGCCGCCGGCGCCACCGCATCGCCGCCGTCCAGGCCGCCGGCGTCCAGCTGGTAGTTGGTGTACGAGATGACGCCGTCAACCACCCGTACCGTCGTGGTGTACTGCCACTCGGCGGGCTTGCATAGAGCCTTGGTGACCGAGTTCAGGTCCCTGCAGCCGTGGTGTTACACAGGCAGTGGCCGTGGGGTGGGTTACGGTTTTTTGCGGATATGGTACTGTACCGTACCCCTTGCCGCCGCAGCGGTTGGAGCGCTGCCGTCCGAGCCGCCTTTGTCCCTTGCACCTTAAGCCCCCATGCCCACTTGATCCCCTCTGTCGCCCTTCTGGGCCCCACACAGGTCAACTCCTGCGCCACTTATGCCCGTTCTCCCTGCACCCCTGGTTACGCCCTCTGGACAACGTGGCCGCCTGGGCCCCGGCGCTAGCGCCCCCATGCACCCCTTAGCAACCCCCATGCACCCCTTAGCAATTCTCTCAGCGTACCGAACGTGCCGCGCTACCATCCACTGTGCGCCTCCCGCTCAGCAGGACCACCAACTATCAGCAGGACCACCAACTCGCAATGCAACGTCAGCACCGTCAACCTCCTTTAAGTTGAGGCTTTCCCATTGCCCTCCTAGGCCCTGGCCTGCTACGGCACCTTATCCCCCGCATATCTGTGGCAATCACAGCATGACAGCATTGCGGTGACGGCATGTTCCAATGAGGCAGTGTCATAGCACTCACCCGCGTGACGCCATGTAGACAGTGACGCCCTTGAGCAGCACACGCGCGTTGGCGCCCACACGGAATGCGTACTGCAGAGGCGACAGGGCGGCGCTGGCTGCAGCGCTGGCCGGCAGCGGGGGCAGCAGCAGCGACAGGTTGTGCAGCTCCAGGGTAGCGCCTGAGCATACGGGCAGTTGGGAGGACTGACAGCTGGGCGAAACGCAAGAGAGCAGCGCTGGGTGGGTTAGTATGCTTGTGCGCGCTTGCCGGTGAAGGGAGCACCGTGAAGCGGCTGGGGCCACAGTGCGGGGTGGTGGTGCAGGAGCAGAGCATGGGCGGTGCGGCTGTGACACAAGCCGTGGCGCTCGGGGTACACCAGGGGCTGTCGCCTTGGGTTGCGTGCGTGTGGGTAGGCATCTTACCGTTCGGCACTGTGAAGGGGGAGAAAGGTGAGTCCGCGGTGGTGAACTGGAGGAACGTGAACGGCGCGGTGCTGGCCCCAGGCTCGGGGGGAGCCGTCCCGACGTAGGCGCCTTGCCCAACCACCGTCAGACCGTTGCTGGGGACCGTGTACGCATCGGAAGGAGATGTAAAATTGTACAGTTGTGCTGGTAGAGATGAGATGTTTGCGCCATTGGCCGCAACACCGCTCATGTTATCTGTCAGTGCCACCTCCAGCGCGCTCGCTGGACGTGGTGGAGGCGCAATCGCAGGAGTAGATGATGTCTGTCCGTTTGCTGTGTACAAGGCTGCGAGTACTAGGAGTACCCGGAAACCGCCATAATGCGGGTTGGACAGTGCGACTCGACGGAGGTTGGCCGGCCGCGACATAGTGCAACAAAAAGTTGGTAGTGTAGAAATTTTGCTGCCAGCTAGGCCAAGCTGGTCCTGCTGCAGCGCCGAGGTCACCAAGAACTGTCTGCGTCCGGATGTCTGGCGTCTGCGAAGGGTGGCCCAGGAGGGCATGCTAAAAGTTCCAGCTCCTGGCCATTTGCGCTTAGGCTGTGCCACTGCCGGCCTCCTACAGGCGCACAGGTTCAGAGACCCTCGATAACATGTGCCATGTGATGGAGCAAACGAGTTCCCAGTGACAAAGCCCTCTGCTGCAGTTTCCAGAAGTCAAGGACGTCTCTTGGCAATGTTGAGATCTATATGAATTGGCAAGGAAGTGCGCTTGGGATGCTCCCGCCCACCCCCTGAACGACAGGTGTGACACAATGAAGCCGGGTGCCGATAAGGCCTCGCAAAACGTATCACTGTATCATATATGATGAGCAGTTACATTATGATGATGCCAAAGCGTCGGAGGTTTCGCAGGGTAAAGTCATGTACCGCCTCCCAAGCGCGCTGCCCCTCTCCACCTTTATAGGCTAGTCCATGGTTACCCATCGTACTTTAGTGCAAAAGATCACAGTCAATTGAGTCGCAGCGGCTCCTGGTGTTTACGGACACTTGGTCGCCCAACCGCCTGAACGCTGCCTGACGCTGCAGTCGCTGCCGCTTTGGCTATGAGAACCCGCAACAGCGCACCCCTTGCCCCTGCAGTGGCAGGGCGTCACACATCGCCACTTTGTACACTGTACGGTGAGTTGGCACCGTTGAACCTAGGGTCAAGGCAGGGTCAAGGTTTAGAGTAACACGCTACCGCACAGCTACTACACGGTGCATGACATGAGAGTGACTCTCGTTTCCGGGCTCTTGTCTGACCTGGTCTGACGTGGCGGGTGGGCGGAACAAGGCACAGTAGTCCTTTTTACAACATGCGTGGCACAGTACACACCACGTACAATGTGCATGTACACCATACCAGTGCAGCGCCAGGCACATCACATACCGCCATGCAGCGAGCGCCATGGGGACTCCAGGTGGGTGACTGGGCAGGCCAATGCCAGTCACCCCGTACAGTGGTCACCATCTAAACCTCAGAGGGTAATTTTCCTGCTTACCACATTCCCCACTACTCTCCATCCGGAGGACATTGGTGGACATACAGTTCACAGGGCACAGTACCAACCGCAAGCGACAATGACGACAAGGACCACAACTCTTCAACCAACCAGCATGCAGTATCCCCCGCGTACGTGCTCCTTATCCACCTTGCTGTTGCTAAACCACAGGATGCACATGAAAGGACACGCAATGCAGCCACACGTGGCGCCAAGCTCAATCCCCTTAGAGCCTCGGGGGACCCAGGCTCTTTCCCATCACAGCGCACACAAGGACGTCCATGGTCAAAGGGCAGTCGCGGCACAGATGATCATTGCAAATATTGGAGACTCTTGCAGTATGCATAAAGTTTGACGCAGTGCGGATGCAGCCTTTGCTTGCACACAGCGTATTTGCTCCACCTGGATGAATGATGCCCCCTGACCAGTATCCCGAGTCGCCATGGCATGACAAGGACTGATGAATGCACACGCACAATAATGGCACATACTAACATGCATAACCGGTATAGACACGCATTATATGCTCAGCCTGCATGACGGTCCCATGCGTTCGTTATTGCTGTCTGGACTTGGTCACAAGACCACGTCTCACCAGTTGACACCATCCTGTACGGTTCTAGACGTCGGCCACATCCCCTCGCAGATCCAATTCACGCCGTGCCTCAAACCCCATTCGTTATCGCCTGCCCAGACTTCATGCATACTATTAAGACACAAGCCTGCCAAGGTGACCTAGTGTCGTACCGACCCTGTGGCCGCCACAAACGCCCCCACCGCCTGCCTGCAGAAGGGGCACGCCAGCGGCTTCCTGGCCACCCCCTTGCACAGCTCCCTGGCGCAGTCCACGCACAGCCCGTGCCCGCACACGCTGGGCGCCACCTCCCGCTTCTCCGACAAGCACACGCCGCACAGGCTGTACTCGTCCTCGTCCTCGCCCTCGGCCGCAACGGCCACCTCCATCGACGGCGCTGCCGCCGCACAGCGCTCGTGGCTCGCAGGTGGGTGCGTGCAGGCACCGCAGTCGGGTGCACCAGCCGGCCCGCCGCCCCCGCAGCTGCCACTTGCCCCGCTGCTCTGGCACGCATCCTCAGTCCATGCGCCCTGCTGCTGCTGCTGCTGCTCTTGCACCTCGCTCTCCCTGCATGGCCGGTCAGCAGCAGCCTCCTGGCCTCCGCTGCCCGGGCCCTGCTCGCCGCTGCCCACGTGGCTCC
>VFQN01000641.1_pt1 | contig 63583 bp, 52 predicted proteins | sample 3512371 | NCBI WGS metagenome assembly VFQN01 (sample SAMN10412370, study PRJNA504923) | tailings metagenome | isolation source: Replicate 2 from Balatoc abandoned mine | place: Philippines: Itogon, Benguet | collected 2017-08-28 | reverse complement strand
AATGGAAGACGGTGTTACGGATTAGCGTTAGAATGAGCTAAAGCGTAACAAAGCCACTAGTCAACCGGCGACGTGGAAAACTTCCGGCCTGAGCCGGCGGGTCGTTGCACCGGCCCCAGACTTGCAAGTGCAGCTCATGTGTAACCGATCCGACGGGGCGTGACCAACCGGATTAAGCGGCTCGCGCCGGCCGTTCGTCACGCCAGGGTTTCGCACCCTACTTCGACCGACGGGTGGGCTGCTACAAATCCGGCTCGCCCTCGCGCCCGTCCGGCACGAGTACGCCGCGGAGCCGCCGTAGCGCCCGCAGGTAGCGCATCGACGCGGCCGCTTCCGTCAGGTTCAGTGCGTGGGCGACTTCCTGGTTCGACAGCGCCTCGTGGTGGCGCATCAGGATCACCTCGCGGTCGTCCTCTCCGAGCTGGTCCACGGCGTCGGCGAGGCGGCGGCGGAGCTCGTGGGCGATCGCCTCCGACGTCGGCGTGCGCTCGGTGTCGATGAGCTGGGCGACCAGCGACGCGCTCGACTCCTCGGCCCACGCCGGGCGGGCAATCGGCTGCTCGCGGTCCACACTGCGGCGCTGGGCGAGGCGGTGGCGGCGGTGGGTGTCGATGATGCGGTCTTGTGCCAGGTGCCGCAGCCACAGGTGGAACGGCATGTCCGGCTTCTTCAGGTAGTCCGTCAGCCGTTGGTTCGCCTCGATCAGTACGTCTTGCACGATGTCGGACGCATCGACGCGCCGCGCGACGGCGGGGTCGAGGCGCATGCCGATGACGCGCCGCAACGGCTCGCGGAACTCACCGAGGAGGCGGTCCACGGCGGCGGGGTCGCCGGCGCGGGCGTCGTCGAGGAGCCGGTCGGTGGAGTCGCGCGTCGGCCACATGAGAGAAGCCCCGACGTGGCGAACGGCCGGCGTGAGCCGGCTGGTCGTTGGTCCAGGCACCTGAACCAACGACCAGCCGGCTCACGCCGGCCGTTCGCCGGGAAGCTCAGGGAACCGTATCAGTCCCGGTCTCGCCGCGGGCCACCACGCCCACGCCCACCACCACCGCCGCGACGCTCGCCGCCCCCACGCTCGCCGCCACCGCGGTCCTCGCGCGGCGGGCGCTCGTCGCCGCCCTCGCCCTCGGGCAGCGGCGCCATCAGCGCCTTGCGGGACAGCTTCACGCGGTCCTGGTCGTCGATGGCGATGACCTTCACCTGGATGCGGTCGCCGACCTGTACCACCTCGTCCACCCGGCTGACGTAGCCCGGGGCCAGCTCCGAGATGTGGCACAGCCCGTCGCGGCCCGGGGCGATCTCGACGAACGCCCCGAACTCCTTGATCGAGATCACCTTCCCGTCGTACACCGCGCCGACCTTGACCTCGGCGCACATCGCCTCGACGCGGCGCTTGGCGTCCTCCACGCCGGCGGCGTCGAGCCCGGAGATGGCGACGGTGCCGTCGTCCTCCACGTCGATCTTCGCGCCCGTCTCCTCCTGGATGGCGCGGATCGTCTTGCCGCCCGGGCCGATGAGCTTGCCGATGAGCTCGGGGTTGATCTTGAGCGACACGATCCGCGGCGCGAACGGGCTGATCTCCTTCCGCGGGGCGGGGAGGGCGCCGAGCATCGTCTTGAGGATCTGGAGCCGGGCCTCGCGGCCCTGCTCCAGCGCCCCGCGGACGATGTCCTCGGGGATGCCGTCCAGCTTGATGTCGAGCTGGATGCCGGTGACGCCCTTCTGGGTGCCGGCGATCTTGAAGTCCATGTCGCCGTAGTGGTCCTCGTCGCCCTGGATGTCGGTGATCAGGACGTGCTTGTCCTTCTCCATCACCAGGCCGACGGAGATGCCGGCGACCGGCCGCTTGATCGGCACGCCGGCGTCCATCATGGCGAGCGTGCCGCCGCACACCGACGCCATCGAGCTGGAGCCGTTCGACTCCAGGATCTCGCTGACGAGGCGGATGGTGTACGGGAACCGCGTGGCCGGCGGGATGACGGCCTTCAGCGACCGCTCGGCGAGCATGCCGTGGCCGATCTCGCGGCGGCCCGGCCCGCGGATCGGCTTGCACTCGCCGACCGAGTACGAGGGGAAGTTGTAGTCGAGCCAGAACTTCTTCGAGTACTCCTCCTGCACGCCCTCGACGCGCTGCTCGTCGCCGACGGTGCCGAGGGTGGCGACGACGAGCGCCTGCGTCTCGCCGCGCTGGAAGACCGCCGTGCCGTGCGTCCGCGGGAGGACGCTCACCTCGCTGCCGATGTGGCGCAGGTCCTTCGGCCCGCGGCCGTCGATGCGGGTGCCGCCGAGGGTGATCTCGCGGAACACGCGCTCGCGGATCGCCGCGACCGCCGCCGACACCTGGCCCGTCGTGTACTTGGCGTCCGCCCCCTCGGGGGCGTACTCGGCCTTGAGCTTGTCCTTGAACTCGTCGAGCGAGGCGTTGCGGGCCTTCTTGCCCGTGGTCAGGTAGCGATCGCGGAACTCGGCGCCGTGCTTCTTGTAGATCGCCTCGGCCAGTTCGTCGGCCGGCGGGGCGTCCGGGAGCACCTTCTTGCCGAGCCCGGCCTTCTCGCGGAGCTCGTGGATGGCGCCGATGACGAGCTTGCACTGCCGGTGGGCTTCAACGATCGCGTCGCCGGCTTCCTGCTCGGGGAGCTCGCGGGCGAAGCCCTCGATCATCACCACCGCCTCGTCCGTCCCGGCGACGATCAGGTCGAGGTCGCTGTTCTCCATCTGCTGGAACGTCGGGAGAACAACCAGCTTCCCGTCTACGCGGCCGACGCGGACACCGGCGTGCGGCTTGAGGAACGGGATGTGGCTGACGTGCAGCGCCGCGCTCGCGCCGATCAGGGCGAGCACGTCCGTGTCGTTCTCCGGGTCGGCGGAGATCACGGTGCAGTGGATCTGGACTTCGTTGACGTAGCCGACCGGGAACAGCGGGCGGGTCGGGCGGTCGATGAGGCGCGAGGTGAGCGTTTCCTTGGTGCTCGGGCGCGTCTCGCGCTTGATGAACCCGCCGGGGAACTTGCCCGCGGCGTAGGTGCGCTCGCGGTACTCGACCTGGAGCGGGAAGAAGTCGCGGCCCGGGATGACGTTGCCTTCGACGACCGCGACGAGGACGACCGAGTCGCCGTAGCGAACGGTGACCGCCCCGTGGGCCTGCTTGGCGAGCTTCCCGGTTTCGAGGACGAGGGTGCCACTCCCGAGCGGGAGTCCTACTGACGCATGGCTGACCGGCACGGATGGAGCCCTTTCCGTTGACCGGCAGGAGGGCGCGGCGGCGAGCGGGGCGGACGGCTCGTGCGTCCGGCGGCCGCGGGTGGCGTTCCCCGACGGCCGCGAGCGGGAGCGGGACGGACCGATACCCGGGCGCTACTTCCGCAGCCCGAGGCGGGCGATGAGGGCGAGGTACTTCTCGCGGTCCGTCTCACGGAGGTACTTCAGCAGGTCGGCCCGTTGGCTGACCAGCTTCAGCAGCCCGCGCCGGCTGGAGAAGTCCTTCTTGTGCGCCCGCATGTGCTCGGTCAGGTAGTTGATCCGGGCCGTAAGAAGCGCGACCTGGACCTCGGGCGAGCCGGTATCCTGGTCGGCTCGCCGGTACTGGCTGACGAGTTCGGTCTTCTGTTCCTTCGTAATCGCCATCGCTCCCGGCCTCCGCTATTCCGCCGCGTCGAACTCCTGCCAACAGTTACGAAACGACGACAGTGACGCCTTGTTCACAATTGAGAGAGTGTAGGGGCGGACGGGGGCGCGGCAAGGGAGAATTTCCGCACGTCACCGCTTCCGAGCGGCGAAGAACGCCGCGATCTTCGCCCGCGACTCGTCCGACCCCGCCAGCCGAAGGAAGGCTTCGGTTTCGAGCGAGATGCCCTCGGGGAGCGTCGTCGTCCCCGCCACCTCCAGGAGCCGACCGAGTTCGCGTCTGGCGGAGCTGTCCGGTGGTGCGGCGGTGAAGTCGAACCCGGCACGGGGTGGTTCCAGGGGCATGCCGGAGGCGAGGGCACCGAACAGGAACCCCGACGCCCACTCGATGAGGTCGTCGGAATCGGCCGGGTCAGCCAGAAGCGTGTCCACGGCTTCCGGGCCGCTCAGCGGTTCGCCCGTGAACAGCATCCGGGCGGCGGTTTCCCCGCCCACGATCCGCGGCAGTCGTTGGGTTCCCCCCCAGCCCGGGATCAGCCCGAGCTTCACTTCCGGCAAGCCGAGTTGGACCTTCGGGTGGGTGCCGACGCCGCGATACCGGCACGCCAACGCCACCTCCAGACCACCGCCCAGCGCCACGCCGTCGATGACCGCGCAGGTGGGGTACGGCAGCGCCTCCAGCTTCGCCAGTACACGCAGCCCTTGCTCGATGAACGCCTTCACCGCCGGGTCACCGGGCGTCGCGATTGCCAGCAGGTTCAGGTCGGCGCCGGCGATGAAGCATCCGGGCTTGCCGCTGGCGACGACCAGACCGGCCACGTCGGTCCGAGCCGCCAGCGCGTCGAGTGCGGCTTCGAGTTCGGTCCAGAGGGCGACGGTGAGGACGTTCACCTTCGCGCCGGGCTGGTCGATCGTCAGCACGGCCACGCCGTCGGGGCGGACCTCGACGCGGACGGCGGGGTCGGACATGAGCACCCCCGGGTACAATGCCACCCCGGGTTCGCCCGGGGTGGCATTGTACCCGGGGGGACGGGGTCAGTTCTTCGGGACGCCGGCGGCGGGCGTCATCGGCCCCTCGACGCGCGGGGCGCCGAGCGGCATCGGTGTGCCGATGATCGGCGGGGCGCCGATCACGCCGGGGCCGGCGACCGGCACGGCGTAGCCCGCCACAGCCGGGTCCATGCCGGAGGCGCAGGTCGAGCATCCGGGGGCGCCGATCGGGCCGCCGCTGACCGGCATCCCGACGACCGGGCTCGGGATGCGGAACGCGGGGGTGGCGTTGCACACCGGCCCACAGGCCGGCGCGCAGCCGATGCCGTGGTGGTTGTGCCACCGCCAGGCGATCCGCTCGCGGACGCACCAGCACCCGGTGGACAACTGGGACGCGGCCAGCAGGCCGAACAGGACCAAACGACGGGACACGGGAACCTCCTTCGCGGTGCGGCACGGGCGCGGGACGGAGCCTCGATCCGTCGGGGGCCGGGAGTCCGTTCCGGCCGTCCCTGGGGGCAGCGCTCGGCCGCCACGGCCCCAAACGGGACCGTGGGCCGCGGCGTTCCTCTGCCGTGGCTCAATCGTGCGCGCCGGAACGGCGCGGGCAAACCGGGTGGACGGCGAATGAGTCGAACGGGGGCGAAGTTGCGCCCGATGAGTGTGACGGTGGCGGGTGGGGGAGTTGGCGCCGCGGCGCCGGCGGAAGGGAATGGGCGAAGCCCGCCGGCGAGGACCGGTGGGCTTGTGCGGGCGGTGCTGGTCGCGTGGTTAGAACTGCTGCGGCGGCAGCACGGTCGGCGGGGGCAAGCCCGGCCCGCCCGGGCAGCACGGCGGGGCCGAACTGATCGAGCTGCTCTTACAGCAGCGGTTACTGCGGCAGCCAGTCGCCAGCGGCAGAATCACGGCGAGGGCGGCGAGGGCGAGGATCAATCGCTTGGCGAACATGGTTCGCTCCTTCAGGTCTTCGGGTGTGCGTCGGCGGTGCGGGGACAGTCAAGCGTCGGCCGTCTGCCCTCCAGACGCTGTACCCTATGCCGGGCTTGCGCCGCCCGCAAAGTCGGACTTGAGCAAATTCGCCCGGGAATCGTGGGAGTCCGGGGGGTCGTGCGGGTCCGGTCGGGTGTGCCGGTCGGCGAAGCGTGGCAAGGACGCCGGGTCGTCCGGGTTGCGCCCGTCGTGCGGGTCACAGCGTCCGGCCGCGCCGCTTTCCCGTTTTTCCCGAATTGCCTATTGACGCCCGTTGAGCTCAGGATTAGTTTCTGCCCAGCCTCACAGATTCGCACCCTCGCAAGACGGGCCGCACGGACGCCGACGGCCCGGCACAGCCACGGACGGTCGGGATGTCAGCCCCTTTCACCCCACGCGGTCCGGGCGCACCCACACCCCACCCGGCGTTCCCGGCCGGCCCCCGCGGCCTCGTCGTCGCCGCCCCCGCCAAACTCAACCTCTATCTCGAAGTCCTCGGCAAGCGGGCCGACGGCTACCACGACCTCGAAACGCTGATGGTCGGGGTCAACGTCTACGACACGCTCGAACTCCGCCCCCGCGCCGACGACCGGCTCGTCCTCACCTGCGACCGCCCCGACCTGCCGACCGGCCCCGACAACCTCGTGGTGAAGGCGGCGGACCGCTTGCGGCTCCGCGCCCAACGCCCCGACCTCGGTGCCGACCTGCACCTCGCCAAGCGCATCCCGGCGCAGGCCGGGCTCGCCGGCGGGTCGAGCGACGCGGCGGCGGCGCTCGTCGGGCTGAACCGCGTCTGGAACCTGAACCTCTCCGTCGCCACGCTCGCCCTCGTCGCCGACGAGGTGGGGTCGGACGTGGCGTTCTTCCTCAGCCTGCCGGCCGGGTGGTGCACGGGGCGCGGCGAACTCGTCGCCCCGGAACCGCCCGGCGGGGGCTTCCACGTCGTGCTCGTGCTGCCGCGGGTCGGACTCGCCACCCCGGCGGTGTTTCGCCAGCTCGTCGTGCCGTCTTCGCCCAACTCCGGCGCGGCCGCCCGCGCCGCCTTCCGCACCGGGGACGCCACCGCCCTCGGCGCGGCGCTGTTCAACCGGCTCCAGGGGCCGGCGTTTGCCCTTGCCCCGGATGTGGAACGCGTGTATCGCCGCCTCGCCGCCCTGGACCCCGCCGGGTGCCTGATGTCGGGGAGCGGGTCGGCCGTGTTCGCCGTCTGCCGGGACGCCGCCGAGGCGGCCCGCGTGGCGGCCGGGTTCCGGGCGGCCGAACCGCCCGGGGAGTCACCGAGTCACGTCCTGGTCGCTCGCACCATCACCCCAGATCCCGCCTGAGAAGGAGGCCGCGGTGGTCATCACGGAAGTCCGCATCAAGCTGTGCGAGGAGAACAACGAGCGGCTGCTCGCGTTCTGCTCGGTCACCTTCGACAACGCCTTCGTCGTCCGGGACTTGAAGATCATCGAGGGGACGAAGGGCGTGTTCGTGGCCATGCCCAGCCGGAAGCTCACCGACCGGTGCCAGAAGTGCGGGTGCAAGAACCACCTGCGGGCGCGGTTCTGCAACGCCTGTGGCGTCCGCATGGACGAGACCCGGGCGACGCGCGAGATCGACGGCCGGGCCAAGCTCCACGCCGACATCGCCCACCCGATCCACAGCGGGTCGCGGGAGATGGTGCAGGGGGCGGTGGTGAGGGCGTTCCACGAGGAGAAGGAGCGGTCGAAGCAGCCGGGGTACGTGTGCCGGTACGACGAGTTCGACTTCGACGACGACATCCCGGTGAGCTACGGGGCGATGGTGGCGGAGATGGGGCCGAAGACGGCCCGCCCGCACGCCGGCCACCCGGCCCCGAAGGCGCCGCACATCGCCGCCGAGAGTGCGAAGGTGCGGGTGGACGACTTCGCCGCCGGCATCGGCTGATGCTGCCCAGTGGGCAGAAGACAGAAAGCTGACGAAATGCAAATGCCCAGGGACTACGGTCCCTGGGCTTTGTTTCGTTCACCTCGGCCAACACCCGTTACCGCACCGCTTCGCGCGGCTTGCTCGCCTCCAGCGCCGCCCGCAGGAACGCGGCGAAGTCGGCGGGATCGTTGATCTTCCCCTCGATCTTCACGCGCCGCTCGCCACCGGGCTCCCGGAACACTCGCACGCTCCCGTCACTACCGGGAATCAGCACAACATACGTCGGGCGAGAGCTGGTCTTGAAGGCCGTGACCTGGAACTGGAGGTTCGCGTTCGCCTCATCCTCACGCGCCGCCTTGCCGGGGTCGGACTGGTACGCGGTGGCCGGAACCCAGTCCTCATAGAGTTGGACCGTGACGAACTGGTCGAGCAACTGCCGGATTTCAGGGCGGGGGAAGACGTCCCGCTCGTTGATCCCGCAGTTCGTACACGTCACGCCGGTGAAGTCTACGAACACCGGCTTTTTCGTCTTACGCGCCTGCTCGATCCCAGCATTCAGGTCGGTCAGGGCCGTTCCAGCCTCGAACTCGGGGAGCAGGAACGCCTCAACCCAAGCGTAGATCGCCCCGGACGGGCGCGGGTGCTTCCCCTCGGCATTCTTGACCAGCGCCGGTGCGAGGTACACGGCCAGCCCCAGGAAGCTTGCCGCGAACAGCAGGCGCGGCACGCCGATGTTCGGGCGCTCCTCGTCGTGCGGGAGGCGGTAGAGGTTCAGCAGGTACAGCCCGCACGCCGCGGCTAGCGCCACCCAGCCGGCGAGGACGAGGTCGTAGGTGAAGTACTCGGGGCTCGGCAGGATGCGGAGTTCGGCGGTGCGGAGGAACTTCAGCGCTGCGGCGAGTTCGAGGAAGCCCATCACCACCTTCACACTGTCGAGCCACCCGCCCGACCGCGGCAGTGCCTTGAGCAGCCCCGGAACCAGCGCCAGCACGAAGAACGGCGCCGCGAACGCGGTGGCGAAGGCCAGCCCGCCGAGCACCTCGCGCGTGGTCGGCACGGCGATCAGGTTCCCCTCGGCGGCGGACGCGGCGGAGATGCCGGCGAACCCGCCGAGGAACGGCGCGACGCAGGTGAAGCTGATGACCGTGAACGCCAGCGCCCCGAACACGGTACCGATCACGCCGCCCTGCGCCTGCCTCGTTTGGAGTCGGCGGACGAGCACGTTCGGCAGCGTCAGTTCGTACATCCCGAACAGGCTCAACGCCAGCACGAAGAACAGCACCCCGAGGGCGATGTTCGTCGCCGGGTGGGCGGCCAGGACGGCCATGAACTTCAGGAGCGCGAACGCCGAGAAGCCGAGGACGGTGATGATGGTGAGCGAGTAGACCCCCGCCAGCTTCAACCGCTCGCGCAGCGAGCCGTGCGCCTGCTTGAGGAAGATGCTCACCGTGATCGGGATCATCGGGAAGACGCACGGCGTGACGAGCGAGATGAGCCCCCACAACGCCGCCGTGGCGAGGAACGCCCCGAGCCCTTCCGCCGGTGCCCCCGTCCGAGACGCCCCGCCCGGGGTCTCGTCGAAGACGAGCGACTGGCGGATTGCTTCCAGCTCGGCCTCGTAGTCGGCGAGCGGCTTCGCCGGCTTTCGCCCGCCTTCCGTTGACGGCGCGGCAGTCGGTGATGGCGCCGGGGCAACGGCGTTCGCACCCGGTGGACCAAGCGCCGCGGGTGGGTTAGCGCCCGGCGCCCGCGTCGGGTTAAGGAGCTTCTCGGCTGCGGCGAGGTCGGCGGCATTCGGGTTCGTCGCCGGCTCGTCGAGAACCTCAAACTCGACTGTGGGGAACTCGTTGCGGAGAAGCGGGAAGCAGTTCGACTTGTTACACACCTGGAGCGAGAGGGCACTACCCATCGCTAGTGTCTTCTTCCCCGCCGTCGCCTTTGGTGGTACGACGATGCGGAAGTTCCAGAACGCAGGGTTGGGTTCCGGGTAATACTGGTCCGTCTTGCCGTTGACCCCGTCACGCGGTTTCTCCTGCAACCCGGGCGGGTCGGAAATGTCGCGGAGAACCACGAAGTCTGCCGTAGCAGGCAGATCGCGCAGGACGTTTCGGGCTTCCTGGTTCGCGTCCTTCGGAAAGAACGGGTACGTCCACCCGCCGTTCTTCGGCTTGATGGTCAGCTTCCCGGTGATCGTCTCGCCGCGCTTCGCCTTTGGCGCCGACAACTCGAACGACAGGTCGGCGTACTCGAAGAACTTGTTCTGCCGCTTCTTCGCGGTCGTGGGCGCCGGTTGGAACGGGTCGTTGCCGAGAGGCTGGGCGAGCGCCGGCGCCGCCGACAGGGCCACCACCGCCAGCGCGAGGAGCTGTGAGAATCGGGGCATGACGTGCTCCGAACGGACGGCGAACGCCCGCGGGAACCCGCGGGCGTTCGGGGATACGCGGGCGACCCGCCGGCGCTTACACGACGGTCAGTTGCCGACGGCCTTTGTCACCTCGGCGGCGAACGCGGCCTCGACCGGCACCGCCGGGCCGGGCAGCACCTTCAGCGTCGCCTCGACCGGCACCGCCTTCGGCGGGAAGCAGTTGTTCTTGTCGCACACCTGGACGCGGAACGTCGGCAGCTTCACCGCCGCCGGCCCCGGCGTCGCCTTCGGCGACACCACCGCCTTCCGCGTGTACACCACCGTGCCGGGGTTCACGCGGTACTCTTTGATCCCCAACTCCGGCTCGCTCTTGACGTCGTAGATCGGCGGGTCGGTCACACCGCCCACGAACACGACCGCGCCGGGGTCGGGGAACTTGAGCTGGTTGGTCATCGCCGACGCCGCCTTGTCCGGCTGCACGGTCGGGTAGGTGTGGTAGCCGTCGTTCAGGTCCACGGTGAGCGTGAACGTGACCGTCTGCCCCGGCTTCGCCTCCGCCGGCTCGAACTTCGCCTGGACCGACTTCACCGCCTTGGCGAACCAGTCGGTCTTCTGCCGGGCGTCGAGCGGCGCGCCCGGCTGGGCGGCCACGACGGCGGCGGTGAGGAACGCGACCAGCGCGGGCGTCCGTGTCGTGCGCATGGGTTACCTCTTCGGAACGGGGGCGGGGGCCGGCGGCGCCGGCGGGGGTTCGACGCCGCGGAGGGGCAGGGTACTCACCGCGCGCGTCTTCAGATCTACGACGCGGATGCGGTGGGCGTTCGTGTCGGCGACGTACAGCTTGCCGGCCGCGTAGCTGATGCCGGCGGGCTCGTTGAACATCGGCCCGGTGAACCAGCCGGCCGTGTCGCTGCCGCCGAGGAACGACGTCAGCGTCTTCGCTGTCGGGTCGTACACGCGGAGTTTGCTGTTGTACGTGTCGGCGACGTACACCTTGCCGTCGGCGTAGGCGACGCCGAGGGCGTGTTGCAGCCGCGCCTCCTTCGTCTCGCGCTCCAGCGGGTCGTCGATGCGGCCGGGGCCGTCCTTGTCGCCGAACACGAACAGCCCGCGGCCGACGAGCGTCTTCACCTCGCCCTTACCACCCAGCGGCACCTCGCGGAGCGCGCTGATCTCGCTGTCGGCGACGAAGATGGACTTCCCGTCCGTCGCCAGCCCGCTCGGCTGGGCGAACATCGAGAACGGGAACGGCCCGTCGCCGATGTTCTCGCGCCCGCTGCCGGCGTAAGGGGCGACCTCGTCCTTCTTCAGGTCATACGTCCAGATCTGGTGGTGCCCGGCCATCGCGATGAAGAGTTCGTCGCCGACGAGCAGCACGTCCCACGGGCTGTTCAGCCCGATGCTCTTCGCCGGCACCGGCTGCGGGATGCGGCGATCGTTCGGGTCGGCGGCCTGCTTGCCGTTCCCCGCCACGGTCGTCACCGTCTTGTTTTTCAGGTCGAGCTTGCGGATGACGTGGTTCTTGCGGTCGGCGACGTAGGCCGTGTCGCCGCGGACGGCGATCCCCTGCGGGTCGTCGAACTGCGCGACCGCGAACGGGCCGTCCTGCAACCCCGGTTGCCCGTTGCCGGCTACGGCGATGCCGTTCCCCGCGAGGTCGGTGATGACGACGCGGTGGTGTGTGCTGTCGGCGATGAGGAGCCGGCTGCCGGCCTCGTCGGCGGTCACCTTGCCGGGGAAGTACAGCGGTGTGGTGTCGCCGCCTTCGCGGAGCCGGGCGAGGTCGAAGCGGATCGGGTCGGTGCTCAGCGTCTTCCGCCGCCGCGCGTCATCGACCACCCGGCTGATGACGCCTTCGAGCAGGTCGTACTGCCCCTCGCCGGACGTGTAGCCGACGAGATTCCCTTCCGGGTCGATGAGCACGAACGTCGGCCACGCGTCGACCTCGAAGCGGTCCCAAATCTTCCGCTCGGCGTCGTTCACGACCGGGTGCTCGATCTGGTAGCGCAGCACCGCCTTGCGGATCGAGAACGTGTCCTTTTCGTTGTCGAACTTCGGCGAGTGGACGCCGATGACGACGAGCTCGTTGCGGAACCGCTGTTCGAGCCGGTGCAGGTCGGGCAGGATGTGGATGCAGTTGATGCAGCAGAGCGTCCAGAAGTCGAGGAGGACGACGCGGCCGCGGAGGTCTTTCAGCGACAGCGGGCGGGCCGTGTTCAGCCACGCCACGCCGCCGTCGAGCTCCGGCGCCGGGATGCGGCGGCGCGGCGGCTCGTCGGCCTTGTCCTTTTCCTTCTCCTTCTCGCCCTTCGCCTTCGCGGCCTTGGGATCCTTGTCGTCCTGGCTAGCGACGGCGCCCGGGCCGCCGGCCAGGAGCGAGACCACGAGTGCGGCGAGCCCGACCCCGGCGACTCCCATGATGAGCGGCCACGGGAGCCGCCGGACCGGCGCGGGCGGGGGAAGAACCGGGTCGGGCATTGGGCGCCTCCGCGGTAGTGCGTGTGACTCTCATCTTAGCCGGGCGACCGCCCGGGGTGAACCGCGAACCGCCCTGACCGAGTTTCGGTGGCCGGGCGTTAGGCCGCGGCGCGAGCCGCGGGGTGTCCGGCGAATCCGCGGCTCGCGCCGCGGCCTAACGCCCGGCCACCGAAATCGAAAGGGGCACTACAGCGCGGCGAGCAAGGTCCGCCACCCGACGGATTCGCCGAGGGCCACGAGCACAGCGACGAGGGTCGCCATCAGCCCGACGCGGAAGACGAACACCCGCCACTGGAAGCGCCGCTCGCGGGCCGGGTGGTCGATGAGGTTCATCAAAAATCCGACGCGGCGGCGGACCGGGCCGTGCTGCCACGCCCGCAGCCACCCGAACACGCCGCGCAGCAGCCGCGTGGTCGACCGGCGCGGCGCCGGGTCGTCGGGGCTGTGCAGTAGCTCGACCCGTTCCAGGGCGCGGACGAAGGTGCGGATGCCAGTCGGGCACAGGCCGCGCCCGGCGGCGGGGAAGTCGGTGTCGGGGTTGTGGCCCGTGCAGGCCGGGTTCGCGCACGACACGGCACGGCAGCCGAACACGTCCGCCTGTCGCTCGCAGCGACGGGATAGTAGGCCGAACACGAGGAAGATGTACCCCGCCGCCAGCCCGACCGGTGGGAGCGCGAGCCACCACGGCGCGTCGAACGTCGCCGGGTCCAGCGTGGCGACGAGGTACGGCTGCGCCCACAGCGCGAGCGCGGTCAGGTCGATCACGCTGAGCAGGATGAACGCCGCGTACAGCCACAGGTGGCCGTGCCGCTGGTGCCCGACCTCGTGGCCGAAGATGGCGTCGATCTCGTCGGCCGGGAACTCGTCGAGGATGCGGTCGGTGAACACGACGTACCGCGCCTGCGGGATGAGGCCGGCGATGAGCGCGTTCACCATCGTCCCGTGCGTCGGCCACAGGAGCAGGTCCGTGTACCGGAAGCGGAGCCGGCGGGCGAGCGCTTCGAGGCGGTCGCGCGTTGGTCCGTCCGGCAGCCGCCGCAGCCCGAGGAGCGGCTTCGCCAGGAGCGGCATCACCATCGCCAGCCCCGGGAGCAGCGCCAGCGAGCCGAGGCGGAAAGCGTCGTCGGCGGCGAGCCCCGGGTAGAAGCGACCGAGTGACTGGAGACCGGCGTAGAGCGTGACCGGCATCCCGACCATCAGCGCCATCAGCCGGGCGTGGCCGAGGACGTAGCCGCGGCGCGTCGGGAACGTCTTCCCGCCGCCCGCCGCGTGCAGCGCGCGTTCGGCGTCGTAGTAGAGCACCCACCCGCCGACGAGCACGATGAAGTACGGCAGCGGCACTACCAGCTCGGCGAACGGGGCGAGTAGATCGAACCCGAGTCGGCTGACGGTCAGCGTGTGTTGAACCGCCCACCCCCACCCGAGCCCGGCGATCGCGCCCGCCGCGAGCGCCAGGTTGGCGAGGCCGAACAGCCGCCGCAGCCGGCCGTACACGCGGGCCACCTGGGCACGCCGGCCCGGGTCGCGGTGGAGGGTGCGAACCACCCACGCCCGCAGCACGGTGGTCGCGGCGAGCGACGTGCCGACGACCGCCGCCGTGAGCCCGGCCGCACCGCCGGCGGTGAGCCCGAGTGGGTTCACCCACGGGACCGGCAGGCAGGCGGCGGTGACGAACAGCACGAGCAAGATCGGCATACCACTAGTCTACGTCCGGTTCGGCCGGGGCCGTTGCGTGCGCCCGCCGCGCTGCGTACAACGGCACCCACCCCGCCCCCTCCCCGGAGCGCTCTCATGCCCGGCGGCCGTCTTCGCGTCAGCCTCGTCGCACTCCCGCTTGCGGTTCTCGTCGTGGTCGCGGTCGTCTCGCACCGGCCCGAGGCCGCCGCGCAGCCGCCCGCGCCGTTCCGCCTCGAACGCGGCGACCACGTCTGCATCGTCGGCAACACGCTCGCCGAGCGGATGCAGCACGACGGCTGGCTCGAAACCTTCCTCCACGCCCGCTTCCCCGAGCACGACCTGACCTTCCGCAACCTCGGGTTCAGCGGCGACGAGGTCGGCGGCTACACGGCGAACCCGGACTTCAACAAGCGCCTCCGGTCGCAGGACTTCGGCAGCGCCGACCAGTGGCTCGCCGGCGCCGCGCCCGTGCCGCAGCCGAACAGCGTCGGCGACAAGTCCGTGGTGAAGGCGAACCGGTTCGAGAACGTCGGCACCAACGCCGACGTGATCTTCGCCTTCTTCGGCAACAACGAGAGCTGGGCCGGCGAGGCCGGACTGCCGCAGTTCCGCCAGCAGCTCGGCGACTTCATCGCGCACGTCACCAGTCAACGCTACAACGGGCGGTCGGCGCCGCGGCTGGTGCTGTTCTCGCCCGTGCCGTTCGAGAACCATCGCTCGCCGAACCTGCCGCGGGGCGACGATCAGAACAAGAACCTCGCCCTGTACACGGCCGCGATGAAGGACGCGGCGGCGAAGGCGAACGTGCCGTTCGTCGACCTCTTCACGCCGATGCAGGGCCGCTACACAACCGCCAAAGAAAAGCTGACGCTCAACGGCATCCACCTCACCGAGGGCGGCAACCGCGTGCTCGCCGAGGTCGTCGACGCGGCCCTGCTGCCGGGCGCCGGCCAGTACGCCCCGCCGCCGGCCGACGTGCTGAACCGCATCCGCCCGGCGGTGGTCGAGAAGAACGGGCTCTGGTTCCAGCGCTACCGGGCGACCGACGGGTACAGCACCTTCGGCGGGCGGGCGTGGCTGCGGTTCGTGAACGGCCAGAGCAACTACGAGGTCGCCCAGCGCGAGCTCGAAACCATCGACCAGATGGTCCGCAACCGCGACAAGGTGGTGTGGGCCGCCGCCCGCGGGCGGGTCGAGAAGGCGGACGACTCGAACCTCCCGCCGCTCATCCCGGTCGTCACCAACAAGCCGGGGAAGGGGCCGAACGGCACGCACCTGTTCCTGTCGGGCGAGGAAGGGATCAAGAGCATGACCGTCGCCAAGGGGCTGAAGGTCACGCTGTTCGCCGACGAGGCGATGTTCCCGGAACTCGTGAACCCGGTGCAGATGGCGTGGGCGCCGGACGGCAGGCTGTGGGTCGCCGTGTGGCCGACGTACCCGCACTGGAAGCCCGGCGAGCCGATGGACGACAAGCTCCTCGTCTTCGAGGACACGAACGGCGACGGCAAGGCCGACAAGATGACCGTCTTCGCCGACAAGCTCCACAACCCGACCGGGTTCGAGTTCTTCAACGGCGGCGTGCTCCTCGCCGGCGCCCCGGACCTGCTCTTCCTCAAGGACACGGACGGCGACGGCAAGGCCGACGTGCGCCGGCGCGTCATCCACGGCCTCGACACGGCCGACACGCACCACACGGCGAACAGCTTCGTGACCGACCCGGGCGGCGCAGTGTACTTCCAGGAAGGCACCTTCCACCACTCGCAGGTCGAAGACCCGTACGGCCCGCCGAAGCGGGTGGCGAACGGCGCCGTGTTCCGCTACGAGCCGCGGACGCAGCGGTTCGACGTGTACGTGACGTTCGGCTTTGCCAACCCCCATGGCCACGTCTTCGACCGCTGGGGGCAGGATGTCGTGGTGGACGGCACTGGCGCCGTGCCGTACCACGCGCCGCTCTTCAGCGGGCACCTGCCGTTCCCGATCAAGCACGGCCGCCCGCCGCAGGTGTACCAGCAGAAGACGCGGCCGTGCCCGGGCATGGAGGTGCTCTCCAGCCGGCACTTCCCGCCCGAGTACGACGGCAACCTGCTCGTCGGCAACGTCATCGGCTTCCAGGGCATCCTGCGCTACAAGATGACCGACGCCGGCAGCAGCCTCGGCGCCGAGGAGCTGACGCCGATGCTGAGCAGCACCGACCCGAACTTCCGCCCGACGGACCTGAAGGTCGGACCGGACGGGGCGCTGTACTTCATCGACTGGCACAACCCGATCATCGGCCACATGCAGCACAACCTCCGCGACCCGAGCCGCGACCGCACCCACGGCCGCATCTACAAGGTGACCGCGGACGGCCGCGCGCCGTCGACGTCGCCGCCGATCGCCGGGCGGCCGATCCCCGAGTTGCTCGACCTGTTGACGCACCCCGAAGACCGCGTCCGCGGCCGCGCCCGCAGCGAACTCGGCGCCCGCGACACCGACGCCGTGATGCTCGCACTCAAGGACTGGACCCGCGACGTGGCCGGCGGGAAGAAGCGACTTGCCGGAGAGGCCCAGGAACACGCACTGCTCGAAGCGGCGTGGCTGCGGCAGGCGCACAACGTCGTCGACCCGACGGCGCTCGACCGCGTGCTCCGCTCGCCGGACTTCCGCGCCCGCGCCGCCGCCGTGCGCATCCTGACGTACCAGCGCGAGCGCACCCCCGATGCGCTCGACAAGCTGCGGGCCGCCGCCGCGGACGACCACCCGCGCGTGCGGCTGATGGCGGTGTGGGGCGCGAGCTTCTTCGGCGTGCCGGAAGCCGCGGAGGTCGTGTTCGTCGCCCAGGACAAGCCGACCGACGAGGCGCTGACGTTCCTCATGGGCGAGACGATGAAGGCGCTCGACCCGCTCATCCGCCGGGCCGTGGCCGAGCGGAGGTCGATCCCGTTCACCACACCCGCCGGCGCCCGCTACTTCCTTCGCGCTGTCGCCACCGACGACCTGTTGCGGATGGACCGCACCGCTGGCGTGAACACCGAACTCGTGATGCGCCCCGGCGTTCGTGAGGATGTGCGTCGTGAGGCCGTCGCGGCGCTGGCGCGGCAGTCGGGGCGGCCGCCGCTCGCCGTCCTGCTCGACGCCGTCCGCACGCACGACGCCGCACTGAAAGCGGACGAGGGCGTGACGTTCGACCTGTTCCGCTTGCTGCTGCCGCAGCCGGACGCCGAACTGCCGGCGCTGCGCGCCGCGGTCGAACCGCTGTCCACCGGCGGCAAGCACGCGCTCACACGGCAGCTGGCGTTCGCCACGCGCGTCGCCATCGACGGGGCGGTCGATCCGGCGTGGGCCGCCGCGACACGCGGCGTGGGGCCACTGCAAGATCTCGTTGCCGCGATGCCGCTCGTCCGCGATCCGGGCCAGCGCGCGGCGCTGTACCCGAAGGTCGAGTCACTGTTGACGGGTCTTCCCGACAACCTGAAGACGGAGAACGGCAAGGCGGTCCGCGGCCGCTACGTTCGCGTCGAACTGCCGGGCAAGCAACGGACGCTGACTCTCGCCGAGGTCGAGGTGATCTCGGACGGGAAGAACGTCGCGCTGAAGAAGCCGGCGACGCAGAGCAACACTGGACACGGCGGTGTCGCGGCGCGGGGCGTGGACGGTAACACGAGCGGCAGCTACGGTGACGGCGGGCAGACGCACACGCAGGAGGGGACCGACGCGCCGTGGTGGGAGGTCGATCTCGGCGGCGAGTTTCCGGTTGAGACGGTCCGCGTCTACAACCGCACCGACGGCAACCTCGGCAGTCGGCTCAGCAACTTCACGCTGAAGGTGCTCGACGCCGACCGCCGCGCCGTGTTCGAGCGGGCGAAGAACCCGACCCCGAAGGAGAAGGCGGAGATCGCCGTCGGCGCCGCCAACCCCGAGCGCGTGGTGCGCCGGTCGGCAATGCTCGCGCTGGCGAGTGTGCGTGGCAAGGAAGCAGACGCCTTCACCGCCATTGCGAAGTTCGTCGCCGACGCCGACGAGCGCCCTGCGGCGGTGTCGGCGCTCCTGCGCATCCCCGCGAAGGAGTGGCCGAAGGAGCGGGCGAAGCCGCTCCTCGACGCGGTGCTGGCGTCGATCCGCGCGCTGCCGGCGGCGGACAAGACCGCCCCCGCCGCGCTCGACGCGATGCAGCTGGGCGAGGCACTCGCCGGCCTCCTCCCGCCGGACGAGGCGCGGCGCGCCCGCCGCGAGCTGTCCGAGATCGGCGTGCGCGTCGTCCGCGTCGGCACGCTGACGGACCAGATGCTCTTCAACACGGACCGCCTCGTCGTCCAGGCCGGGCGGCCGGTCGAGTTCGTGTTCGAGAACACCGACATCATGCCGCACAACTTCGTCATCACGCGACCCGGCGCGCTGGCGGAGGTGGGCAACCTCGCCGAGACGTTCGCCACGCAGCCCGGCGCCGCCGAACAGCACTACGTCCCGCCGGCGCCGGCCGGGGCGATCCTGCTGTCGAGCCGGCTCCTCGCGCCGCAGCAGGGGCAGCAGCTTCGCTTCCAGGCGCCGGCGCAGCCGGGCGTGTATCCCTACGTCTGCACGTACCCGGGGCACTGGCGGCGGATGCACGGGGCGCTGTACGTCGTCGCCGACCTCGACGGATACCTGGAGAACCCGGAGGCGTACCTGGCGAAGAACCCGCTGCCGGCGCAGGACGACCTGCTCAAGCACATCCGCCCGCGGACCGAGTGGAAGCTGGAAGACCTGACGGCGGCCGTCGGCGAGATGGAGCGCGGCGGCGGGCGGAACTTCGCCAACGGCCGTCAGATGTTCACGGTGGCGACGTGCGCGGCGTGCCACAAGCTGGGCGGGCTCGGGAACGAGTTCGGCCCCGACCTGACGAAGCTCGACGCCAAGGTGTTCCCGAACACGACCGAGGTGTTGCGCCACGTCCTCGACCCGTCGCTGCGGATCGAGGACAAGTACGCGACGTACCGGCTCGTGAAGTCGGACGACACGGTCGTGACGGGAATGATCCTGTCCGAAAAGGACGGCGTGATGAGGGTGATCGAGAACCCGCTGGCTGCGGCGACGCCGAAGGAGGTGAGGGCCGCCGACGTCGCCAGCCGCACGAAGGGCACGACCTCGATCATGCCGCGCGGCCTGCTCGACCGCCTCTCGCGCGACGAGGTGCTCGACCTCCTCGCCTACGTCCGCGCTGCCGGCGACGCGCGGCACCGCCTGTTCCTGGGCGGCCACGACCACCATCATTAGTGGCGAGGGCGTGGGGCGAGCGGTGAGCGAAGGCGACTCGGCATCGTTCTTGCCCATTGCCTCACGCCCATTTCCACCTGGAACCGTGCGATGATCGCCCGTTCGTCCGGCGTGCTGCTCCACCCGACGAGTCTCCGCGGCCCGTTCGGCGTCGGCGACCTCGGCCCGGCCGCGCACCGCTGGGTCGAGGCGCTCGCCGCGGCCGGGCAGGGGTGGTGGCAGGTGCTCCCGCTGGGCCCGACCGGCTACGCCGACTCGCCCTACCAGTCGCCGTCCACGTTCGCCGGGAACCTCAACCTCCTCAGCCCCGAGGCGCTCGCCGCCGACGGACTCGCGTCGGCCGCCGACGTGGCCGCGTGCGAACTGCCGACCGCCGGCCCGGTCGTATTCGCCGACGTGATCCCGCGCAAGCAACGACTGGTGCGAACGGCGTGGGAACGGTTCGAGGCGGGGGAGGGGTGCCCGGAGCTACAAGCCGCGTTCGACGCCTTCGCGGTGGCCGAAGCGGACTGGCTCGACGAGTACGCCGTGTTCGCGGCGATCAAGGACGCGCACGACGGCGCCCCGTGGTGGGAGTGGCCGACGGATCTCGCCACCCGCACCGCCGCCGACCGCCGACTGGTCGCGTTCGCCGGTGGCGTCGCGGTCCACCGGTTCGGTCAGTTCCTCTTCGCGCGGCAGTGGGCCGCGCTGCGCCGGCGCGCGGCCGCACTCGGGGTGAAGCTCATCGGCGATCTGCCGATTTATGTCGCGCACGACTCCGCCGACGTGTGGGCGAACCCGGCGCTCTTCCAACTCGACGCCACGCGCACCCCGACGCACGTTGCCGGTGTTCCGCCCGACTACTTCGCCGTGACGGGTCAGCTGTGGGGTAATCCGCTGTACGCCTGGAACGCTCACCGGGCGGACGGGTTCGCGTGGTGGACGAAGCGCGTCCGCGGCATCCTGAAGCAGGTCGATCTGATTCGCCTCGACCACTTCCGCGGGCTCGAGGCGTATTGGGCGGTGCCGTTCGGCGACCCGACCGCGGAACACGGCACCTGGCAGAAGGCGCCCGGCGGTGAACTCCTGGCGGCGCTCAAGGCCCACCTCGACACGCTGCCGATCATCGCCGAAGACCTCGGCTTCATCACGCCGGAGGTGGACGCCCTGCGCACCGGGTACGGGCTGCCGGGGATGCGCATCCTCCAGTTCGCGTTCGGAGGGGCGGTGGAGCAACGGTTCCGCCCACACCGCTTCGCGCCGGACGCGGTCGCCTACACCGGCACGCACGACAACGACACCACCGCCGGCTGGGCGGCGAAGTTGCTGCCGGCGGAGCGCGCCGACTTCGCTCGCTACGCGCCGGATGCTGCGGCTGACCCGGTGCGGTCGCTGGTCCGGCTCGCGTGGGGGTCGGTGGCGGAACTCGCCGTGTGCCCGCTGCAAGACCTGCTCGGCCTCGGCAGCGAGGCGCGGATGAACACGCCCGGCACGACGAGCGGCAATTGGGTTTGGCGCGCGCCGGCGGGATTGGTGGATGACCCCGGGTGGGTCGAGTTCCTCGCCGGCATCACCACGACGTACGAGCGTACCGCGGCGCGGCCGGTGCCTTCGTAGGTCGGGTCGAGTCCGCGAGGCCCGGCGCGGGGCGCGGGTGCGTGACCCCGCTGGAGGAACGAAACCCCACGTGGGATCGGCGCCCCCGGCGCCGTCGTCAGCCACCCGCGCCCCGCGTCGGGCCTCGCGGACTCGACCCGACCTACGGGTGCGGTTCGGTGGGATCAGGTCGTGACCGGTAGGATTTGCAGGTCGCCGCTCGTCAGATCCAACAGCGCCACGCTGAACACATCCGCCCGGTGCAGCGCCCCCGGGTTGATCCGCCGCACGCCTCCTTCAATGCGGTCGAACGCGAAGTGCGTGTGGCCGGTGAGTAGGATGTCCGGCCGGTTGGCGAGGACGTGGCGGAGGTCGCTGGTCAGGTGCCCGTGCGTGATGCCGATGCGCCGGCCGCCGAGTTCTACGACGCTGCCCCACTCCAGACACACGACGCCCAGTTCGGTGCCCACCCGGCGCAGGTCCGGCACGTTGTCCGAGTCGTGGTTCCCGAACACGAACCAGCATGGCAGACCCGCGCACGCGGTGAGGACCGGCGGGGTGGTGACGTCGCCGCAGTGGACGAGCGCCTCGGCACCGGCCCCGCGGAGCAGCCGCACGGCGAACCGGGTGCGGTCGAGTTCGTCGTGCGTGTCGGACAGGACGCCGAGGAGCATTACCCCATGTTACCCGGTCGCCCGCCGCCAGAACGTCACGTCCAGCGCGAGGAGGAACGCTCCCTGAACGACGACGGCGAGGCCGAAGCCCTTCAGCCGGGCGGACGGGCGCGTCAGCAGCACGGCTCCGGCGACGACGTACAGCACGTCGAGGCCGGCGTTCGCCTTGAGGGCCGGCGCGAGGTCGGCGGGGGACATCGGGCCGCAGGTGAGACCGTACCAGGCGATGCCGCCGTCGATCGCCGCCCACAGAGCGCTCATGAACCAGAACGCCCGCCACCGCTCGCGCGGCAGCAGGTACAGCCCCAGCGCTGCCGCGGCGAGCCACGCCAGCGCCCAGCCGAACAGCACTGCCACCAGCTGACCCAGCATGGTCTCGAACGCCAGCATCCTTCTTCGCTCCCGGGGACACTACGCTGTCACTTCACCCGGTACAGATGATAGGCATCGTCCGCGTAGACCGGCTCCAGGAACGACGCCGACAGCGGCTTGTCGCGCGGCGCGACGACGAGCGTGACGCCCTCGCGCTTCAACTCGTCGCGCACCCCGGTCCAGTCCGCGAGGTCGTACCACGCCTCGGCCCGGCGCACGCGGCGGTACCACTCCAGTACCTCGTCGTCGGCGTAGGGGACGGACTTGAAGTCGATGTAGATCGGCACCCCGGTCGCCAGCCGGAAGCGCTGGAGGTCGACCGGAATCAGGTTCGACCCGGGCCGCGGCCGTGGCGGCGGGGTGAAACTCGCCGACATCGACCCGCGGCCCGATCCCACGGCGGGGACGCGCGTCGGGATGAGGACCACGTCGCCGGGGCCGGTGTGGTCGCGGACGAATGTCAGAAGCGGCTCCTCGGCCGTGTTCATCGCGTACCCGACGCGGGCGGCCGTCACCCACACGCCGGCCGCCCCCATCACCGCGAGCGCGGCTGCGCTCGTCCACCCGACCCATCGTGTGGTCGGCAGGCGCGCCGCGGCTCGTGCCGCGAGTGCGGCCGTTGCTATCGGCACTAGCAGCGCCGAGAGGCGCCACGGGAACAGTAGCGCGAGCGACGGGTTCGGGAACGCGGTCACGACCAGCGTCAGCGCCGCGGACGCGCCGGCGGCGACGGCGAGCGGGATGAACGCCCGCGTCCCGCGAATGGCGAGTAGCCCGGCCAGAATCCAGACGAGTTGGAACGCCGCCACCGCGTCGAACCAGCGCACGACGACCGCGTGGTGCGGGATGCGCACCTCGGCCAGGATGCGTTGGGCCTCAGTGAACGTCGCCGGGTCGTCCGGCGCGAACGTGACACCAGCGTACCCGACCGCCGGGAGTGCGCACAGGAGTGACACCGCACCGACACCCACCGCCGTGCGCGTCCGCCGTTCGACGAGCAACTTCACGAGATACCCGGTCACGAGCAGCGCGCCGGGGAGCAGGTACGTGGCGTGCATCAACCCCGCGAGGCCGGCGAGGGCACCGGCGAGCAGCGGGCGGTCGGTGGCGAACGCGGCGACGGACGCGAGCAGCAGTACGCCGAACGCCGACGGCTGAATCCCCGGCCCGAGCAGGTACTGCCCCGCCACACCTGCCTGCAAGTTCCACGGGTAATCGACACCCGTTAGATTTACCGACAGCACCCGGAACACCGCCGCGTGCGCGGCCGTGAACAGCACCGACCACGCCAGCAACCGCGTCAGCGGTTCGAGCAAGACCACACGGTCCGCGAGCCGCCACGCGGCGACGAAATAGCCCATCAGCAGCGCGAAGTACGCCGCCTGGAGCGGCCACAGCCCGGCGACGCGGTAAGCGAGGGCGACGCCGGCAGAGAACAGCGGCGTCGGGTCGGCGGTCGTCGAGAGCCAGTCGGCTGAAAGATGCCCGTAGCCGCCGGACGCGAGGCCGTGGAGGAGGTACTGGTTCTGGTTCGAGTAGAAGAGCGGGGCCTGCGTGTGGGCGGCGGCGAACGCGGCGGCCAGGAGGGTGACGACGGCGGGGCGGGGCAGGGCGTGCACGATTTCTCCCGGGCGACGGCGACGACCCGATTGTAGTATGACGAGCCGGCGGCGCGGTCACGCCCGCCCCCAGGAGCCCGCTCATGACCAACGTCGAAGCCGCACTCGCCCTCGTGTCCGACGGCATGACCCTCGGCCTCGGGTCGGGGAAGGCGTCGGAGAAGTTCATCGCCGCGCTCGGCGACCGCGTGCGGGCCGGGCTCAAGGTCCGCGGCGTGCCGACCTCGAACGGGTCGGCCGAACTGGCGCGGCGGGTCGGGATTCCGCTCGTCGAACTCGGCGACGCGCTCCCGCTCGACATCACCTTCGACGGCGCCGACGAGGTGGCGCCGGACCTCGGGTTGCTCAAGGGGTACGGGAACGCGCTCGTCCGCGAGAAGATCGTGGCGGCGGCGTCGAAGCGGCTGGTGATCCTGGTCGGCCCGGAGCGGGCGGCGGAGAAGGTGGTACCGGCGCTCGGGTCGCGGGGGAAGTTGCCGGTCGAGGTGGTGGCGTTCGCCCTGCCGCTCGTCGCCACCAGGCTGGCGGACCTCGGCTATCCCGCCGAGCCGTTGCGAACGGCGGACGGCGCGGTGTTCCTGAGCGACAACGGCAACCCGATCCTGCACGCGAAGGTCGGCCCGATCGCCGACCCCGCCGCGCTCGACCGTGCCCTTCACGCCGTCCCCGGCGTTGTGGACACCGGACTGTTCCTCGGCATGGCCGAGCGCGTCCTCATCCAGCACGAGGACGGCCGGCTCGAAGACCGCACGCGCTGACTCAGCGGGCCGGCTTGCCGTCCTCGACGTCCTCGATGTGGAGGCGGACGGCGTACCGCACCGCACCCACCGCCCGCCAGTACGACCCGACCACGAACAGCCAGCCGAGCATCTTTGCGGCCTGCTCGTAGAACTGCCAGTCGGCGTCGAGCGGGCGTGGGCGGCCGAGGTCCGCGCCGTGCTTCACGTACTGGTCCCAGCCGACGGTCGCCACGAGGTACGCGAACCCGACGATTAGCGCGAACCCGCCGACGACCCGCGTCGCCTTCGGCCGCCGCACCGCCCCGGCCGCGTTCCCGATCGCCACCAGGAACCAGAATTCGGCCAGCCCGCCGCCGACGAGCAGGGCCGTCCGCGCGTACTCGCCCGTCTCGCGGAACGCCACCTTCTCGCACACCGGGATCGACAGCGCGCCGACGAGCGCGAACAGCGTGAACACGCCGGAGAAGAAGAACAGCCCCTTCGCCCCGCTCGCCCGCGGCGCGCCGCCGGCCACCAGCCGGCCGACGACCAGCGCGAACCCGCCGAACAGCACCGGCACCCCGTAGGCGGCCGCGTCGATCTCCTCGCGCTGGGTGGTGCGGATCACGTCCGGTCCGTCGGTGTTGATGTACCCTTCGACCTTCACCCACCCCGGGCCGTCGGGGAGTTCGCCCTCGATGCGCTGGTAGACGAGCTTGCCGAACGGGACGATCCCGAGGAGGGTGATGAAGAACAGCCCGAGCATCACCCAGCGCAGGCCGCTGCGGGCGGCGCGCCAGCCGGGGATTGCTTCCGCGTCGGCCGGTCGGGCCGGCCTCGGGCGAGACTTACCACCTTGCTCCGGTTGGGTAGGCGCCGACTCCTCGGTCGGCGGCGGGCGGTGCGGCCACGGCCGCTCGCGGTCCTTCCGCGGCGGCGGCGACGGATCGACCTCCAGCAGCAGCGGCTGCGCCGGCGCCGGGTCACTGGCACCCCAGTCGGACGCCGGCGCGGCCGCCACCGGCTTCGACGCGGGCGCCGGTTTCGGCGTGGGCGGCGGCGTCGGCGGATCGACCGGCGGCAGCACGAACTCGGGCGACGACGGCGGCGGGCGGCGCGGCGCGGTCGGCACGGGGGCGGTCAGCGTCTCGGTCGGCGCCCCCGCCGCGGCCGCTTCTTCGGGCGTGGGGACGGGCACGGCGGACTGGCAGAACGGGCACTTCACCCGCTTCCCCGCCGATTCGTCGCGCGCCCGGAACCGCTTCCCACACGACGGGCAACCGAGCGTAATCGGCATGGGGCGTCTCCGTCCGACGGGGAAGGGGCGGTGGATGGGGGCAGGATACGATCGGCGGGCGCGCGGGGGAAGAGGGAACGGCGGGCGGCGGGCGAAGCCCGCGGGTGACGCGCGGATGGGTCAGGCGGGCCACCGGCGGGCTTCGCCCGCCGCCCGCCATCCGTCGAGTCTACTTCCGCGCTTCCATCTTCATGTGGCAGTTCTTGTACTTCTTGCCGCTGCCGCACGGGCACGGGTCGTTGCGCCCCACCTTCGCGCCGACGTTGCGGATCGGCTCGGCCTTCTTCGCCTCGCCGCCGGTGCTCGTCGACTGCTGCTGGGCGTCGGCCTCGGCCGCGCGCGACTGCGCCGCCGAGATCGCCGCCGACTGCGTCGCCCGGGCGCCCGCCCACAGTGCCATCTGCGCGTCCTCGTCGCCCATCTCCTCCATGCGGAAGACCGACTCGGTCACCCGGTCGCGGACGCCCGCCCACATCGTGTCGAACTCGCGCATCCCCTCGCGCTTGTAGATGATCTTCGGGTCTTCCTGGGCGTAGCCCCGCAGCCCGACGCCGCTGCGCAGGCTGTCCATCGTCAGCAGGTGACTCTTCCACGCGCTGTCCAGCTGCTCCAGCACCAGCCCGCGCTCGACCGCGTGCATCTCGGGGCGGTACTTCGTGTCGAAGGCGTTCAGCAGCAGCTGCCGCGCCGCGTCGCGGGTCAGGCCGGTCAGCTTCTCGGGGTCGATGACGAGGCCGAGCTCGGCGCGCGCCCAGTCGGCGAGCTCCTTCGCGTCGGCGGCCTCGGCGGTGCGGGTGCCGCTGAAGGCGTCGTCGAGGCGGGCGTCGATCTCGGGGAGGTCTGCCGCCGGCATCGCCTTCGCCGCCATCTCCAGCAGTTTCTCGCGGAGCTTACTCCGCGGCTCGGTGCGGCAGAACTCCTCGGTGAAGCCCTCGGCCTCGATCGCGCCGCGGGCGGCGGCGAAGAACCCGGCGTCGCCCTGGCTGATGTCGGTGTTCCCTGCCTTCGACGCCAGCGCGACACCGAGCCGGCCGTGCGCCCAGTTGAACAGGCCGTCGCGGTCGTACTTCTGCCCGCCGGCGTGCGGCTTGTCCGACATGTGGTGCTGCATCGCCACCTGCACCGGGAACTCGCGGTCCTTGCGCCGGTACACGTCGCGCACCGCCGCCGCCAGGTACGGCACCAGCTCCGCCTCGGACTTCGCGGCGATGTCCTCGACCGACAGCTTCACGCCGAACTTCTGCCGCGCCCAGTCGGACAGCGACTCGGCCCCGTAGGTGCGGGTGAGGAATCGCTCGCCCTCGGACAGGTCCACCGCCCTCACCGACGCCTCGCCCTGGCCGACGAGTTTGACGGCCATCTCCTCGGTCGGGATCTTCTTCAGCTCCTTCTCCGAGGTCTTGATCCCGAACCGCGCGCCGAGCGCCCGGACCATCTCGTTCCACTTCCAGTCCTTGACGTCCTCGTCCGGGTTGAAGTTCTCCTCGGTCAGCTCCTGGACGATGGTCGGCACCGCGGCGAGGGCGCGGTCGAGGGCGACGGTCTTGGCGTCCTCGAAGCTCGCGCCGCGGAACTCCTTCGGCTCGAACTCGACGGCGAGGCGGTTGCCCGCGAACTCGGCGAAGCTGGCCGGGCCGTAGTCGTCGGCGAGGAAGCGGGCGACGGCGGCGCCGACCTGCTCGTCGATCATCCCCAGGATCAACGCCCGCGGGTTGTTCCCGTCGAGGATCTCCTGGCGGGCGCCGTACACGCGCTTCCGCTGGTAGTCCATCACCTCGTCGTACTCGAGCAGGTTCTTCCGCTGGTCGAAGTGGTACTCCTCGACCTTCTTCTGGGCCTTCTCGATCCGGCGGGTCACCAGCCCGCTCTCGATCGCCTCGCCCTCCTGCATGCCGAGGCGCGTCAGCACGCCCGACACCCACTCGCCGGCGAACATCCGCATCAGGTCGTCCTGGAGCGACAGGTAGAACCGGCTGGAGCCCGGGTCGCCCTGCCGGCCGGCGCGGCCGCGGAGCTGGTTGTCGATGCGCCGGCTCTCGTGCCGCTCGGTGCCGACGATGTGGAGCCCCCCCATCTCGGCGACCTGCCGGCCCTCCTCCTTCATCCTCTCCTTCGTCTCGATCTCGTGGATCGTGGCCGTCCAGATGTCGTTCGGGATCTCGAGGCGGGTCGGGTACTTCGGCCGCCCGTCCTCGTTCTTGAGCTGCTTGAGCCGCGCCCACGCCAGCGTCTCGGGGTTGCCGCCGAGGATGATGTCGGTGCCGCGGCCCGCCATGTTGGTGCTGATGGTGACACCGCTGAGGCGCCCGGCCTGGGCGACGATCTCGGCCTCGCGGGCGACGTTCTCGGGCTTGGCGTTGAGGAGCTCGTGCTTGATCCCGCGGCGCTTGAGCAGCGCCGACAGCTTCTCGCTCTTGGCCACGTCCGTCGTGCCGATCAGGATGGGGCGCTTGGTCGCGTGGACCTCGACGATCTCGTTGACGACCGCGGTCCACTTCTCGCCGTCGGTGCGGAACACCATGTCCTTGGCGTTCACCCGGCGGAGCGGCTTGTTGGTCGGGACGGCGACCACGTCGAGCTTGTAGATCTTCCAGAACTCGTTCGCCTCGGTCATGGCCGTGCCGGTCATGCCGCCGAGCTTCTTGTACAGCCGGAAGTAGTTCTGCAGGGTGACGGTGGCGAGCGTCTGCGTCTCCTGCTTGATCTGCACCCCCTCGCGCTGGTGCTTGGCCTCGACCGCCTGGTGGAGCCCGTCCGACCACTGCCGGCCGAACATGGCGCGGCCGGTGTTCTGGTCGATGATGATGATGCCGAGCTCGTTGTTCTCGCGCGGGTCGGGCGCGATCATGTAGTCGCGGTCGAGCTTGTACAGGTGGTGCGCCTTCAGTGCGTTGTCCATCATGTGCGGCCAGTCCATGTTGCCGGCCGTGTAGAAGCTCTCCACGCCCGCCAGCCGCTCCGCCTCGCGCACGCCGGCGTCGGTCAGGTGGCAGGTCTTCTCCTTCTCCTTGATCTCGAAGTACACGCCCTTCGGCGGCGGGTTCGCGGGGTCCACCCGCGTCGGGTCGATCGGGGCGAGCAGCGGCAGGTTGTCGCCCTCGACGCCGGTGACGGCGACGGTGCCGGCGGCCTTCAGGTCGTTGCGGGCCTTGCGCTCCAGGTCGGTGAGGGCGCGGGCGACCTTGTCGGCCTCGGCGAACCGCTTGGCGTCCGAGAACGCCGGCCCGCTGATGATGAGCGGGGTGCGGGCCTCGTCGATGAGGATGTTGTCCACCTCGTCGATGATGGCGTAGTTGAGCGGGGTGCGCTGGACCTGGCGGTAGTACGGGTGGAAGCTCTGGTCGTCGTGCCGGGCGAGCTTCATGTTGTCGCGGAGGTAGTCGAACCCGAACTCGCTGGCGGTGCCGTAGGTGATCTCGCACTCGTAGGCGTGGCGGCGCGGCTCCGGGTCCATGTCGGACTGGATGTACGCCGCGCTCACGCCCAGGGCGTTGTAAATCGGCAGCATCCACTCGCAGTCGCGGCGGGCGAGGTAGTCGTTCACGGTGATGACGTGGACGCCCTTGCCCTCCAGCGCGTTCAGGTACGCCGGGAGCGTGGCGACGAGCGTCTTCCCCTCGCCCGTGATCATCTCGGCGATGGCACCGAGGCCGGTCTTGTAGCCGTGCAGCACGGCGCCGCCGACGATCTGCACGTCGTAGTGGCGCATCCCCTTGGTGCGACGGCTGGCCTCGCGGCAGGCGGCGAACGCCTCCGGGAGGATGTCGTCGAGCGTCTCGCCGGCCGCCAGCCGGTCGCGGTACTTCGCCGACAGCCCCTTGAGGTCGTCGTCGGAAAGCGCCTTCATCTCCTCCTCGAGCGCGTTGGTCCGCGCGAGGACGGAATTCGGCAGGGTGGTGTGCGCCTCGGCGTTCTTGGGGCGGTAGTAGCCGAGCGACTTGGTGACGCGCTCGCTGGACGACCCGCCGATGAGGCGGGTGAGGGCGCCGACCACGCCCTCGGTGAGGCTGGTGAGCTTCTCCCCGATCTTTTCCAGGAAGCTCGATTCCAGGTTGGTCTGCGTCGCCATCGGGGCATTACCTCGCGCCGGGCGGCGGGCGGCCGCTCCGAAATCAAGTGTTCACTGTAAGTACGGGCAAAATCGGGGTCAATCCCGACCGCCGGCACGATCGTTAAGGTCGTTACGACCGACACCCGGCCTCGCGCCACCCAATCACAGGACATACCAGCGAAATGTTCTCGCCCGTGGGAAAGCGGGTCTGGAGATCGTGTTTATTGTGGACAAATCGATCCGATTAGTCACAATCGAGTCGGGCGGCACCGCGGACGTGTACAACTCGGGGAGGGCTGCGATGGAACACGTGGCAATGGCAGGATTCGCGGTCGTGCTGGCGGCCGTGGTGTACGGGCTGAGCGGGATGGTGTTCCGCCGGGTGGCGAGCGGGAAGTAGCAGCGGGGCGGCCGGTAACCCGGCCGCCCCGCTCGATACCGCCTTACTCTTCGCTCACGCCTTCGCGGCGGCCGGCTGCGGCTTCGGCAGCTTCTCGCGGGCGATGGCGACGAGCTGGTCGAACGCCGCCGGGTCGTGGATGGCGATCTCGGACAGCGACTTGCGGTCGAGTGCGATCATCGCCAGCTGGAGGCCGTGGATGAACTCGCTGTAGCGCAGCCCGCGCATCCGGCAGGCGGCGTTGATGCGGATGATCCACAGGCGGCGGAAGTCGCGCTTCTTGGCCTTGCGGTCGCGGTAGGCGAACGCCCGGGCGCGGATGAGCGTGACGATCGCCTGCCGGTACAGGTTGTGGCGGGCGAGGCGGAACCCCTTCGTGAGCTTCCGCGTGCGCTTCTTGCGGCGCGACGTGGTGGCTTTACTGCGGGCGCGAACCATGTGAGCGTCCTCGGATCAGAGGCTTCTGAGAAGCCCCGTCGGTGTCTGGGTGGGGAGTGTTTGGTGTTTCGTGTCTGGTGTTTGGTGGTCGGGTTCACGCGACCCGTCGGCGGGCCACGAAACACCAGACACGAAACACCAAATACGAGTGTCAGCTGATGCCGAGGGCCAGCTTGTACTTCTTGAGCACGCTCGGACGCCCCTCGATGACCCCGGCGCGGCGGAGCTTCCGCTTCCGCTTCGTGGTCATGTGGGCGTTCAGGTGCCGCCGCCCGACCTTGGCGTACTTCAGCTTCCCGCCACCCGTCACCTTGATCCGTTTCTTGACGCTCTTGTTGGTCTTGTTCTTCGTGGCCATGTCGGCGCTCCGGTCCGTGCGGGGGGGCAGGAGCCAGGGGACGGGAGACAGGAGACAGGGCACAGAAAGCCGACTGGTGCTGTCTGTAACCCTGTCTCCTGACTCCCGTCCCCTGTCGGCCTGACTTAGGGACCGCCCCGTCACATGAAGTAACCCCGTCGCCGGGGGTGAACGTGAAACGCCCGAAACCCGGGGGTGATCCCGGGTTCCGAGCGACGTTCGTTCGGTAGGTGGAAATTCTAGGGCGCGAGTCCTCGGGCGGCTACGCCTTCGGCTTCTCCGCGGTGACCGGCGCGGCTGATGCGGCGGGCGCAGGGGTCGGTTTTGGCGCGACGGGCGCGGCCGGAGCGGGTGGCGGCTTGCCGTCGGTTGCCGCGGCAGCCGGCTTGCCGTCGGCTGCCGTAGCGGCCTTGGGGGCGGCGGGGGGCTTGGGGGCGGCCGGGGGCTTCGGCTTGGCGTCCTTCTTGCCGGTCTGCGGCTTCGGGGCCAGGAGCGCCACCATCCGCTTCCCTTCCATCCGCGCCGGCGACTCGACCTTACAGAGGTCCTGGAGGGCGATCAGCACCTCGTTCATCACCCGCTGGCCTTCCTCGATGTGCTGCATCTCGCGGCCGCGGAACAGCACGTTCACCTGGACCTTGTCGTTGTGCTCCAGGAACTGGCGCGCCTGGTTCACCTTGGTCTCGATGTCGTGGCCGCCGGTCTTCGGGCGGACGCGGATCTCCTTCAGCTTCTGCTGGTGCGTCTTCTGGTGGCTCTTCTTCGACTGGTCGTACTTGAACTTCCCGTAGTCCATGATCTTGCAGACCGGCGGGCGCTCCTTGTCCGCGACCTCGACGAGGTCGAGCCCGGCCTCGCGGGCCATCTCGAGCGCCTGCTGCGTCGGGACGATGCCATGCTGCTCGCCTTCGGCGCCGATGAGGCGGATGGGGCTGATGCGGATCTGCTCGTTCATCCGGGGGCCGGCCGGGCCCCGGGGGGGTGCGTTGCGATCGAACGGTGGGATGGCCGTGTCTCCTGTGGTGACAGAAAAGGAAACCGGGTCGGCGGGGCGACCGGCGTTCCAGGTAGAATCCTTAACTTCTTATCGTTACCTCTTCGTCGGCAACTCGTCAACAGGTTTTCGCGCGGCAGACCGCCGTTGGCGGAGTTCGTCCAGCCGGGCCTTGATCTGCGCCTCGAACCCGCGGTCGGTCGGCTCGTAGTACACCGCGTCGGTCGGCACGTAGTCCTGCTCGACCCAGCCGCCGGCGTGGTCGTGCGGGTAGAGATAGTTGGCACCGCGATGCGGTTCGCCCCCGGAGGCGGAGTGCTTGTCACGCAGGTGCGTCGGCACCGGCAGCGTCCGCCCCTCGCGCACGTCCTTCATCGCCTTCTCGACCGCCGTGTAGCTGGCGTTCGACTTCGGCGCGCACGCCAGGTAGCAGACGGCGTGCGACAGGTTGATGCGGCACTCCGGCAGCCCGACGCGCTCGACCGCGTCCCACGCCGCGTTGGCGACCAGCACCCCGCGCGGGTCGGCGTTCCCCACGTCCTCGGCGGCGAAGATGACGAGCCGGCGGGCGACGAACCGCGGGTCTTCGCCGCCCTCCAGCATCCGGGCGAGCCAGTACACCGCCGCGTCCGGGTCGGACCCGCGCAGGCTCTTGATGAACGCGCTCGCCACGTCGTAGTGCGTGTCGCCGGTCGGGTCGAAGTCGATCACCTTGCGCTGGATCGAGTCCGTCGCCAGCTCCAGATCGAACACGACCGGCCCGCCTCGCCCGCCGCCGGCCTCGGGCGCGAGCGCCGACCGCACGCCGATCTCCAGCGCCGTCAGCGCCCGCCGGGCGTCGCCGTCGGACGACTCGGCGAGGAACGCCAGCGCGTCGTCGGTCACCGTCACGTTCAGGTTCCCGAGCCCGCGCTCCGGGTCCGCGACGGCGCGGCGGACGATCGTCTTGACGTGCTCCCGCGTCAGCGGCTCGAAGGTGAAGACCTGGCTGCGGCTCAGGAGGGGCGTGTTCACCGCGAAGAACGGGTTCTGCGTCGTCGCCCCGACGAGAATGACCGTGCCGTCCTCCACGTCGGGGAGGAGCACGTCCTGCTGAGTGCGGTTGAACCGGTGGATCTCGTCGAGGAAGAGGATGGTGCGCTCGCCGGCGTCTTCGAGGTGCGCCCGCGCCTCGGCGAGCACCTCGCGGACCTCCTTCGTGCCCGCCGCGACCGCGTTCATCGGGCGGAAGCGGCTCTTCGTGTGGTTGGCGATGACGTGCGCGAGTGCCGTCTTTCCCGACCCCGGCGGGCCGTAAAAGAGCACCGAACTGAGCCGATCCGCGAGCAGCGCCCGGCGGAGGAGCTTGCCCGGGCCGAGGACGTGTTCCTGGCCGACGAACTCGTCGAGTGTCCGCGGCCGCATCCGGGCGGCGAGGGGCCGCGCCTTCGCCCGGTTCGATTCCCGCAGGTCGGAGAACAGGTCCACGGGGCACCGCGTCGGGGGTGGTGAACCGTGCAATTGTACACGCGGCCACCCCCCAAATGGAAAGCCGGGGGCATCCCCCCGGCTTTTGAAGGCGCTCGCCGAAGTGCGACTACCGGGGCGGCAACATCTCGACCACCTCGATCCAGCGGAAGTAGACGGTGTTCCCCTCGCCGACGGAGCCGTTATCGACCGTCACCCGGACGGGCACGCCGTCGCGGCGCTCGAACGTCGCGGTCGCCGTCTTCCACCCCGCCGGCGGACCCTCGAGTCGCGCCGACACGACGCCCTTGTACTCGGTCGTCTGTACGACCAGCGACCCGGACGCCTCGTTGCGGACCAGATACGACAGCTTCACCCGGTACGCCGCCCCGGACTTCAAAGCCGCCCCGAGGTCGCGCTCCAACTCGAACGCGAACTGGGCGCTCTTGGCGTCGGACAGGTTGGTGAGGCCGAGGGCCGCCGAGCCGTCCGCCTCGTCGCGGCGGAACTCGCCGGCCGCCTCGCTCTTCCAGCAGCGGGCCGAGACGCCGCGCGGGAGTTGCTCGGCCTCGCCGGCGGTCCGCATGCCACCCTCCTTGCTCACCCGGAACGCGGGGACCGACGCCGCGTCCAGCCGGTACACGGTCGGCCCTTCGGCCCACCCGGCGAACGAGGGTTGGGCGGGGGTGGGGGGGGCGGTGGCGCTCGTCGGCAGAATCGGGGTTGGGATGGTGCCCGCCGGCGGCTCGGTGAACACCGCCGACCGGACGCGGACGGCAACATCCGGGTTGCCGTCGTTGTTGTGGAACTCGAACACCCCGGCGATCGCGCTCTTCAGGTCGGCGACGAACTCGTACGACCGCCACATGCCCGGGGAGGTGAGGGGCGGACGGGCGACGTCCCACGCCGGCCGCGGGTCGTCCGGCTTGAACCGGACGAGGAAGGAGCCGGGCCGGGCCGGGGCGGAGTAGTCGAATCGCATCCGGCACAGAGATTTCGGCATCGCGATCCGCGGGGCGAAGAGCATCGCCGAGCCCGGCCCCTGGACGTTGCGAATGCCGACCCCGGTCGCGTCGTCGGCGAAGAACTCCATGTGGGTGTCCTTGTTGTAACACCGCGCACTCCAGCCGTCCGGCGGCTCGCCGGCCCCGGTCCGGGACAGCAGCTTGAAAATCTTCGGCCCGCTCGGCGGCACCTCGACCATGCTGCGGATCGCGAACGCCTTCCGCCCGCTCAGGTCGTACCCGGCGAGGATCTGCTCCGGCACGGGCGTGGGGGCGATCGGTGCCGGCGGGGTGTCGGTCTTCGGCGGGTCATTCTTGGTCCGGGGCGGGGGAGTGACCGACGGTACCTCGACCTTTCCAGTATTGGGCGGGGGTGGGGGCGGGTTCTGGACCTGCTCGCGTACGGGCTTGGCGTCGAACGCCCCGAGCGCGTACGCAATGCCGGCCCCGACCATCCCGACGGCGACCGCGAGCCCCGCGACCACCTGGAGCCGCTGCCGCGGGTCGGGCTTCGTGGGTGCGGGCTTGGCCTTCTTGGGCTTCTCGGACCGCGCCGTCTGGGCGGACGCGACGGCGCCGGTCTCGGCGGCCGGGTCCACCGGCTCGACGAGCCCGGAGTCGGAGACCGCGTCCTCGCTCGGCCGGCGGAGCCGGCCCGTGCTACCGGCCCGCTCGTGGAGTTTGGCGTGCAGGTCGGCGCCGGCGGCGAGGTTCGTGCGCGACAGCCCGGCGAGTACGCGGGACGTGTTGCCGAGCCACGGGGCGAGGGCGGCGATGACCTCGGCCGGCGTCTGGAACCGCTCCTGCGGCTTCTTCGCCAGCATCTTCGCCACCACGCCGGCCAGTCCCTTCGGGAGCGAGGCGTCGATGGTGGACAGGCTCGGTGCCGCCGCCATCTGGTGCTGGAGGAGCTTCTGCGTGGTGTTCCCGGCGAACGGCGGCTGGCCGGTCGCCAGGGTGAAGAACGACGCCCCGAGCGAGTAGATGTCGGCCCGGATGTCCACGTTCGGGTTGTTAAGCGCCTGCTCCGGCGCGATGAAGTCGGCCGTCCCGACCACCGCCCCGGCGTCGAGCCGTTCGGTCAGCTTGTCCTCGGCGGCGGCCGACCGGGCCAGCCCCATGTCCAGGATCTTGACGACCCCGGTCTTGTCCTTCATCAGGTTGCCGGGCTTGATGTCCCGGTGGACGAACCCCTTCTCGTGGGCGTGCTGGAGCCCGGCCGCGGCCTGCGCGATGGCGTCGGCCGCGGTCGTGTACGGGAGGGCGCCGTCGCGGTCGATCGCCTGCTGCAGCGACTCGCCCTCGACGTACTCCATCACCAGGTACGGGGTGTCGCCGTGGCGGCACACGTCGAACAGGCGGACGATGTTCGGGTGGTCGAGGGCGGCGGCGGCGCGGGCCTCGCGGAAGAACCGCTCGGCGGCCAGCCTCGCGTCCGCTTCCTTACCCACCACGAGCACCTTGATGGCGACCTTGCGGCGGAGCTCCTGGTGCTCCGCGAGGTACACCACGCCCATCCCGCCGCGGCCGAGTTGTTCGAGGATGACGTAGGCGCCGAGCCGGAACCCCTTGTGCCGGCCCATCAGCAGCTGCGACGCCTGGAAGCGGGTAATGACGCCCCTCTGAACGAGCACGCCGGCCGCCCTCTGTGGATCGGCCGGGAGGGCGTCGGGGTCGAATGTCGCGGACGCGATGCCGCTTCTGCGGATCAGGTCGACCAGGTCGAGGGTGGAGGCCGGGGCAACGGGCATGGCCGCTCTCTTCCCTGCCGTTCAGGCGGGTTGCCGGGAGTCGATGGGAGAAGGACCGACGAAACTGTAGTTCACAATCCGACAATGGGGGGCAACGGCTCGTTCAGATGGGTAAGGAATTCAGACTACACGAAGCGCCACGCCGTGTAAACCGCGGCAATTGTTAAGAGTTCTCAGACCCGCCCCAGCGCTCGAAAAGCCGGTGCCCGACGCCGAGCTGGTCGCACACCCGCCCGACCACGAAATCGACGAGCTCCTGGACCCGCTGCGGCTTGGTGTAAAACCCCGGCATCGCCGGCAGCACCACCGCCCCGGCCTCGGCGACCGCGAGCATGTTCCGGAGTTGGATCACCCCGAGCGGCGTTTCCCGCGGGACGAGGACGAGTTTGCGCCGCTCCTTCAGATGCACGTCCGCGGCCCGGTGGATCAGGTTCTCGGACGAGCCGTGGGCGACGGCGGAGAGGGTGCCCATGCTGCACGGGCAGACGGCCATCCCGCCGGTGAGGAACGACCCGCTGGCGACGCCGGCGCGGAAGTCGCGGAAGTGGTGGTAGCGGAGCCGCGTGAGCTCTAGCCCCTTCGCGGCGGGACCGAGCAGCGCGAGCGGGTCGAAGGTGTCGGCGGCGAGGGCCACGGCCCGCCCGAGCTCCGTGGCGACGACCTCGGCGCCGGCGGGGCTGATGGTGAGGTGGACGGTGCGGCCCGCGCGGAGCAGCACCTCGACGAGCCGGGTGCCGTAGGCGGCGCCGCTCGCGCCCGTGACCGCCACCACCAGGTCGTTCGCCGGCATGGTTCCCCCGTCGGTCGCCCCTGCCCTCATGGTAGCCACCCGCGCCACGGAAAAGCGCTGGCGGGCCGCGGACCGTGCGGTTAGCCTTGCGACACCCGCCTGCCGATTCCTTTCGGGGAGCCCGCTATGCCCCGCCGCCTCTCGGCACTCGTCATCGCACTCGCGCTCGCCGCGCCCGCCGCCGCGGACGACTTCACGATCCTCCCGGCCGGCGCGACGCCGCCGAAGAGGCTCCTGCACGAACTCCTCCTCGCCGAGTGCCGCGCGAAGTTCACGACGCGGCTCGTCGAAGTCGAGGCGCTGAAGTCGCCCGCCGACATCGCCGCGCGGCAGGACCGCCTGCGGAAGCAGTTCGTGGCCGCGCTCGGCGGGTTCCCGGCGAAGACGCCGCTGAACCCGCGCACCGTCGGCACACTGAAGCGCGACGGCTACCGCGTTGAGAAGGTGATCTACGAGAGCCGGCTGGAGCACCACGTCACGGCCAACCTGTACCTGCCCGACGGCCCCGGCCCGTTCCCCGGCGTGCTCATGCCGATCGGCCACAGCCAGAACGGCAAGGCCGCCGAGTACGTGCAGCGCGGCTGCGTCCTGCTCGTGAAGAACGGCTTCGCCGTGCTCGCCTACGACCCGATCGGCCAGGGCGAGCGCGTGCAGTTGCTCGACAAGCTCGGCCAGCCGGCTGTCAAGGGGAGCACCAGCGAGCACACAATGACGATGGTCGGCGCGCTGCCGACGGGGTACTGCACGGCGTCGTTCCGCGTGTGGGACGGCATCCGCTCCATCGACTACCTCTGCTCCCGCCCGGAGGTCGACGCGAAGCGAATCGGCTGCACCGGTTGCTCCGGCGGCGGGACGCTGACGTCGTACCTGATGGCGCTCGACGACCGCATCGCCGCGGCGGCGCCGTCGTGCTACCTCACCAGTCTCGACCGACTGTTCAGTACGATCGGCCCGCAGGACGGCGAGCAGAACATCCCCGGGCAGGTGGCGTTCGGCCTCGACCACGCCGACTACATCACGCTGCGGGCGCCGAAGCCGACGCTCGTGATCGCGGCGACGAAGGACTTCTTCGACATCAAGGGGACGTGGGACACGTTCCGCGAGGCGAGCCGCGTGTACGCAAAACTCGGCTTTCCGGAACGCGTCGAACTCGTCGAGACGGATACCTCGCACGGCTACCCGAAGTCGCACCGCGAGGCGGCGGTGCGGTTCTTCAACCGCTGGCTGCGGAACGCCCACGACCCGGTGACGGAGCCGGACTTCCCGATCGAGAAGGACGCCGATCTGTTCTGCACCCGCACCGGAAACGTGCTCGAAGACCTGAAGGGGAAGTCGGTGTTCGATCTGAACGCCGCGTGGGCCGACGAGGCGGCGAAAGCGCGTTCGATGCCGCGCGAACCGGCCGCGTTCCGCGCCGCGGTGGCGGCGAAGATCGGCCTGCCCGGGACGATCCCGGTGCCGACGCTGGAGAAGGTCGGGCAGGAGATGCGCGACGGGTACACGGTGCTGCGCCTCGTGTACAAGCAGGACGGCGGGCTGCCGCTGCCGGCGGTCGCGCTCGTGCCGGCGCGGGAGAACCGCGAGGGGTCGCGGGCGGTGCTCGTTCACGACGGCGGGAAGGCGGCTGTGCTCGCGCCCGGCGGCGAGGCGGAGAAGTTGGTGAAGGCGGGCCGGTACGTCCTCGCCATCGACCTGAGCGGCTGGGGCGAGACCGCGCCGGGTACGCCGACGCCGGGGCGGCCGAATTACTTCGGCGTCGAGTCGCGCGAGACGTTCCTGTCGCTGCACCTGAACCGCCCGCTGCTGGGCCGTCGCGTGCAAGACTTGATGGCGGTCGTGCGCCACCTTCGCAACCCCGCCGCGAAGGACATCGAGCTGTTCGGCTTCGGCGCCGCGGTGCCGGTCGTACTGCACGCGGCGGCGCTCCTGCCGGACGAGGTGGCCGCGGTGGCGCTCGACCGCGGCGTGCTGTCGTGGGATCTCGTGGCGCGCACGGCCGCGAGCGAGAACCAGTTCGCCAACGTGGTGCCCGGGGCGCTCGCCGTGTACGACCTGCCCGACCTTGCGGCGAGTCTGGCGCCGCGCCCGCTCGTCGTCCGCAACCCGACCGACGCCACCGGCCGCCCCGCCGCCGCGGAACTGGTCACCGCGACTTGCGCACGGGTCCGCGCCGCCTACGCGCGTGACGGGTTCGAGGGCCGCTTCTCGGTCTCGCCGCGATAACTTCGCCGGACACTGCCATGCGCCTCCTGCTCGCCGCTCTCGCGCTGGCCCTCGTCGCGGCCGACCTGCCGGACGTGGACCCGGCCGTCTTCCCGCCGGACGATCCGCGGGCGAAGGCGCTGCCGAAGATGGTCTGGGCCGACGCCCGCAAGCGCCTCGCCGACGCCGGCGAGCGCGAGGCGAAGGCATTCGCCGCGGTGAACTCGCGCGCCGACTGGGAGGCGTTCCGCAACCCGCGCATCGCCGCGCTCAAGGCGTCACTCGGCCACTGGCCCGACTTGCCGGCGCGGGTCCGCGTCGAGGTGCTGAAGACGATCCCCGGCGACGGGTTCGTCATCGACAACCTCGTCTACGAGTCGCGCCCCGGGCTGTGGGTCACGGCGAACCGCTACCGCCCCGCCGCGCCCGCGGCGAACCCGCCGGGCGTCCTCATCTCGCACAGCCACCACACCGGCCGCACGCAGGGCGAACTCCAGGACATGGGGATGACGTGGGCGCGGGCCGGGTGCGTGGTCCTCGTGCCCGACCACCTCGGCCACGGCGAGCGGCGGCAGCACCCGTTCCGCACCGAGAATGACTACCCGAAGCAGTTCAAGGTGAGCCGCCAGGACTACTACCACCGCTACGTCACGAACCTGCAACTCTCCGCCGTCGGCGACTCGCTGATGGGCTGGATGGTGTGGGATTTGATGCACGGCGTCGACGTGCTGCTTCACCACTCGGGCGCCGACCCGCGGCGCGTCATCTTGCTCGGCGCCGTCGCCGGCGGCGGTGACCCGGCAGGCGTGACTGCGGCGCTCGACCCGCGCGTGTCGTGCGTGGTGCCGTTCAACTTCGGAGGGTGGCAGCCGGAGTCGACCGTGACGGCGAACCCGGACCGCGAGTTCGCGTGGTTCGGCGACGGCTACTGGGAGAGCACGCGCGGCCTGCGGAACGGCGCCCGCGACGGGTTCGCCTACTGGGTCATCGTCGGCAGCGTCGCCCCGCGTCCGGTGGTGTACGGGCACGAGTTCGCGTGGAACCCGGACACCGACCCGGCGTGGCCGCGGCTCCAGAAGGTGTTCGGCTTCTACGACGCGCAGGACCGCCTCGGCTTCGCCCGCGGCGCCGGCAGCGTGACGGGCCAGCCGCCGGAGAGCACGCACTGCACGCACATCGGTGCGGTTCACCGCAAGATGGTCTACCCGTACCTGAAGGCGTGGTTCGACATGCCCGTGCCGGCGGAGTACAGCCAGCGCCGCCCGGCGGACGAGCTCGCGTGCTGGGCGAACCCGGCGGACGTGGATCGACTGAAACCGCAGTCGCTGTCGGGGGTGTTACTCGGCGTGCAGGAGAAGCATTCCGAGCAGCAGTTCCGCCACCTGTACTCGGTCCGCGAGGTCGAGCGCATTCCCGTTCTGCGGAAGGTATGGGCACAGCGACTCGGCGAGATCGAATCGCGCGCTGCGCGGGAGATCTACGCCGGGAAGTCGGAGGTGGTGGAGGGCGCGAAGCTGGAGCGGATGGCGCTGGAGACCGAGCCGGGGATCACCGTCCCGCTGCTGCTGCTCACCCCGACTGGAGCGAAGGGGCCGGCGCCGGTCGCAGTCCTGGTTGCGCAAGCGGGCCGGGCGGCGTTTCTCAAGCAACTGCCGGCCCTGGTCCGGGCATTTCTGGACGCCGGGGTGGTGGTGTGCCTGCCTGACCTCCGCGGCACCGGCGAGAGCCGGGTTGGCACCGGGGCCGACCGCGCGAGTAGCCGGACCTCGCTGGCGCAGACGGAACAAATTCTCGGCCGGACGGTAGTCGGAAATCAGTTCCGCGACCTGCGGTCGGTCCTCGGCTGGCTCCGCGGCCGGACCGGGCTCGACCCGGTGCGGCAGTTCGTGTGGGGCGACTCGTTTAGCGAGTCGTACCGCGGCGACCCGCCGGCGCCGGTCCCGCTAGACCTGGACCAATCACGACACGCCGAGCCGGGGGCGATGGTGCTCGCGCTGCTCGCGGCCCTGTTCGAGCCGTCAGTCAAGGCGACGGTCGGGAGGGGTGGGCTGGAGGCCACAAACGCGATCTTCGGCCCGGTCGTACTGGTCCCGCACGACGCGGTCGTGCCCGGCTGCGTAGCCCTCGCCGACCCGGCCCGGGCGCTCGACCTCACCCGTGCGACCGAGGCCTACTTCATACCCGGCCGCTCGGTTGACGCGCGAAACTTCTCCGCCCACGGCGCTCCGGACCCCCGGCAACTGTCCGGCCTCGTGGAGGGGTTTCTCCAACTCCGCGGGCGGCGCTAATCCGGGTCACGCGGATCACCGCCGCATCCTCGCCGAGACTCAGGTGCCCGAGAACTCACCCGGATGGGCCGTCACGTAAGCCGCGACGTACTCGCCGAGCGTCGCCGACATCCCCTTCCCGGACAGGACGCGGTCGCTCAGGTCGGAGAACAGCGCCCCGAACTTCTTGTGAACCCCCTGCCGGAACGCGCGCATCATGTCCTCGGCGTACTGGGGGAACCGACCGCCGGGGAACACCCGCTCGGCCTCCCGGACCAGGGCCGCGTACTCGGCCGCTCCCAACGTGTCGAGTGCCCCGGGCGTCCGCGCCGCCACGGTCGGCCAGTCCTGTGAGGCCCAGCGGTACAGCCCCCGCCCGTCGGCCCCCAGGCGTAACGACCACGCACACGCGGCGGCGGCCTGGCCGGGGGTCAGGACGTCGAACGTCTTCACGTCGACCGTGTCGTTGCCCTCGAGGGCGTTGAAGGCCGGCTCGCCAACGGCCTTCCACAGGGCGTCGCGCCCCGCCGGGGAAGCGGCTTCCGCCAGCAGTTCGCACAGCCGATCGGGCGACAGCAGGTACTCGTTGCGTCGGGGCATCGGGGGGCTCCGGGATCACGGTTCTGCGGCATCCGGTCGAGCGACCAGTACCGGCTTCGCCAGCCTCCCGTTCACTTCGCCCCGTCGCCCGCCCGCCGCCACCGGGGCTGGTAGCGCAGGACGTACTCCTCGTAGGCCTTCGCCGGGGCGTCCTTGTCGGGGTCGAACCCGAACCGCCCCATCTCCGCGGCGGCCCGCTCCGGCGGCCACCGGTCGTACTCCATGCGGTAGACCGCACACACCGCCCCGGTGCGGTCGCGCCCGGCCATGCAGTGGACGAGGACGGGGTGGTTGGCCGGGTCGTCCACGACCGCCAGAAAACCCTCGGCCAGGCGGTCGAGCCCCGCGACCCCGTTCACCTCGCTCGGGGCCACGCGGACGTGTCTCACGCCGTGCGCCCGGCACACGTCTTCTTCCCAGGTGTCGGGGTTCGAGTCCGCGTCGCGGACGGGTCGCAGGCTGACAACGGTCCGGCACCCGTACTCGGTCAGCACCCGCTCGAGTCCGGCCGGGGTGAGCTGTCCGCTGCGGTACACGGCCCCGTCCCGGACCACCCCAAAATTCCGCAGCCGGGGTTTGCCGAGGACCGTGTAAGCCATCAGTCCCGCGCCCGTCGCCGCGAGTCCCCAGACCATCTGCCTTCGGGTCGGTCGCATCCGCCCCCCGTCCGTGAATCCCGAACTCAGAAGCGGGCTGTCTATCCGTTCTGGTGGGGCCGGGGCAATACGGGTTGGACGTCGCGCGTGCGGCGGCTTGCTTCAGGAAGCGGGGCGGTCAGGGCATGGGGCACCGGGGTACGAGTGCGCCAGTTCCCACCCGCCGCGCCCCGGGGTATCATGTCGCCGATTCGCGTCCCCGAGGAAGGCTCCCATGCGTATGCTCGCGCTCGTTGTCGCGCTCGCGTCTCCACAACTGGCTCACGCCGCGTTCACCGCCGGCGCCGCCGTGGCCGACATCACGCCGCCGCGCGGCTGCCCGATGGCCGGGTACTACTCCGCCCGCGGCGCCGAAGGCACGCACGACCCGCTCCAGGCGAAGGCGCTCGTGCTAGAACAGGACGGCGTGCGCGTCGCCCTCGTCGCCCTCGACCTGATCGGCACGCCGCGCGAACTGGTCGAGGCGGCGCGGGCGGCGGTCGAGAAGGAGACGGGCATTCCCGCGGCGCACGTCATGATCTCGGCGACGCACTCGCACACCGGGCCGGTCCTCTCCGCGCGCGGGCGGTTCGCGGAAGGTGTACCCGGCGGGCAGGAGATCATCCGCGACTACCTGAAAGACCTGCCGAACCGCATCGCCAAGGCGGTGAAGGACGCGGACGCCAAGCGCCGGCCGGCGCGCGTCTCCACCGCGACCGGGCGTGAAGACAGTCTCGCCTTTAACCGCCGCTTCTTCATGCTCGACGGCACCGTCGGCTGGAACCCGGGCAAGCGCAACCCGCGGATCGTCCGCCCCGCCGGCCCGACCGACCCGGCGGTGCCGGTGGTGTGTGTGGACGGGCTCGACGGCAAGCCGATCGCCACCTACGTGAACTTCGCCATGCACCTCGACACGGTCGGCGGGATGTATTATTCCGCCGACTACCCGTATCAGCTCGCCCGCTGCCTCGCGGCGGTCCGCGGCGACGACACGGTGACGGTCTTTACCACCGGCTGCTGCGGCGACATCAACCACATCAACGTGGCGAGCGCCGCGCCGCAGAAGGGCGACGGCGAGGCGGCGCGGATCGGCACGCGCCTCGCAGCCGAGGTGCTGCGGACCTACGACCGCCTCGAACCGACCGCCGCCGGTTCGCTCCGCGTCAGTTCGGCGATGGTCGAACTCGAACTGCCGCAGGTGACGGCCGACGAGGTGGCGCAGGGGAAGGGTGTGATCGCCGCGCTAAGTGCTGGTGCGAAGCCCGCACCGGCGTTCCTGGAGCAGGTGAAGGCGTTCCAGGCGGTCGAAGTGGCGGGGCGGCTCGGCAAGGCGTTCGCGGTCGAGGTGCAGGTGGTGTCGCTCGGCGACGACCTGGCGTGGGTCAGCCTGCCGGGCGAGATCTTCGTCGAGCTCGGGCTCGCCATCAAGGCCGGCTCGCCGTTCAAGCAGACGATCGTCGCCGAGCTGGCGAACGGCAGCATCGGCTACATCCCGAACCGCGTCGCGTACTCGCAGGGGAATTACGAGGTGGTGAGCGCCCGCGTCGCGGCCGGGAGCGGCGAGCGCCTCGTGGACGAGGCGCTGCGCCAGTTGCGGGGGCAGTACAAGAAGTGACTGTATTCCGGCGAACGGTCGGCGTGAGCCGGCTGGTGGCTCGGGGCTCAAAACCCGAGCCACCAGCCAAGCCCGGCGCCCCCTACTTCGTGGTGAGCTCGAACGGCGGCAACTCCTGCGGCCCCTTCCCGAGCGTGACCTTGATCCCGGACGACTCCTTCATCGCGTACTTGCCCTTGAGCCGGTCCGGGCCGTCGAACTGGTTCTTGAGCAGCCCGGACCGCTCGCGCCAGGTGAACGTCACCGTGTACTCGCCGGCCGGGGCGCCGTCGTTGGCGGCGTAGGTCGAGAGCTGGAACCGTCCCTTCTCGTCGGCCATCGCCAGCGGGAGGACGCGGTTCGGGCCGTCGTGGTCGGCCGGGTCGTGCGAGTCGAAGCGGACGAGGCAGTCGGCCGCCGCCTTGCCGTTCACGAGCACGGTGCCGGACACCGGGTAGCACGTCTTCCGGCCGCCGCCGCACCCGACGGCGAGCGCGGCGGCGGTGAACAGCGCCGCCGCCCGGAGGGCGACGGGCGCGGGACTGAGGGCGGTCATCGTGGTCGGCCTCGCGGGGGAGGGTCAGAAGTTCGAGGCGACCTCGCCCTTGGCGGCGGTGATGATGTACGCGACCGTCTTCGGGTCGGTGCTGCGGTTGAGGAACCGGACCGACCCGTCGGCCATCACCACGTTCACCCCGCCGGTGTGGAAACTGTACATCCCCTTCCCGTACTCGTTCGTGCACCCGATCACGCACGTCCCGGCGCCGGTGCCGTCCGGCAGGCTGCCGCCGAACCAGTTCTCGCCGTTGATCGGGTCGCCCCACCCGCCGGCGATGGTCGAGCCGGACGCCTTCTGCCCGTTCCGGTACAGGTCGTGCCGGCCGGCGCTCTCGGCGAGCATGACGGTGTTCGAGGTGCCGTCGGTGACGGCGAGGATGCCGTGCTTAATGTTCGCCCGGATGACGCCGTGCCGGTCGCCGCCGCCGCTACCGGGGGTGAAGATGATGTCCCACAGGCTCCCGAGAATCCCGCTCGTCGGCGCGTAGTCGTTGCACGCCGCGGTGTACGCCGGGAGGCCGGGGACGACGCCGGCGGGGGTCGAGTTGATCCGGTTCGGGTTCGGCGTGGACGGGCACTGGAAGACGTTCAGCTGGGTCAGGATGACGTTCGTGTTCGGCGCCACGAAGGCGTGTTGCTTGAGGTCGTACTGCGCGTAGAGCGGCGCCTGTTCGAGGTACGGGAGGATGCGCGTGCCCCAGGCGTGGACGAACGGCTCCGCGGCCGTCGGCGGGTACGTGTACGCCTGCGGGAACCCGCTGTTCACGTCGTGGTAGGCGTGCAGCGCGAGGCCGAGCTGCTTGAGGTTGTTCTGGCACTTCGAGCGGGCGGCCGCCTCGCGGACCTTTTGAACGGCCGGCAGCAGAAGCCCGATCAGGATGGCGATGATGGCGATCACTACCAACAGCTCGATCAGCGTGAACGCCGACCGTCGGACGTGGAGAGGGCGCATGAAGACGTCTCCGAGGAACCGACCAGACATGCACCCGCCGGGTGGCGGGCGTGCGCCGACTTTACCCGAAGGGGTTCCCGGGTGCAACGCTCCGTCGCATTTCGGCCAGATTGGTGTGTGGATCGCGTGTAGCCCGGCCGGCGCCGGCCGGGTATCTTCGTCGGTATGCTTCCCCCGAGGCCCGTCATGCTCCGCCCGATCCTGGCCGCGCTCGTCCTCGCCGCCCCGGCGGCGGCCGCCGACTGGCCGCAGTGGCGCGGGCCGAACCGCGACGGCCACGCGCCCGGCGTGACACTCCCGGCGGCGTGGCCGGAGAAGGCGCCGGCGCCGCGCTGGAAGGCGCCGGCCGGCGACGGCTACGCCGGCCTGTGCGTCGCGGCCGGGAAGGCGTTCGTCCACGACCGCGTCGGCGACAAGGAGCGCGTCCGGGCGCTCGACGCGGCGACGGGGAAGGAGCTCTGGGCGGTCGAGTACCCCGAGGCGTTCAAGGCGCCGGACCCGACGGCGGGGAAGGGGCCGAGCGCCACCCCGGCGTTCGACCGCGACCGCGTCTACACGTTCGGCCTCGGCGGCGTCCTCCTCGCGCTCGACGCCGCCACCGGCAAGGAACTCTGGAAGCACGACTGCAAGGCGGAGTTCTGGGGCGAGAAGACGGGGCCGCTGAAGGACGACCTGTACTTCCCGCCGTGCGGCGCGGCGGCGTCGCCCCTGGTGGACGGCGACACGGTGATCGTGAACGTCGGCGGGCCGAAGGGCGGGGCGTTCGCGGCGTTCGACCGGGCCACCGGCCGGGTCGTGTGGAAGGCGCTCGACGACCGCAGCAGCTACGCCTCGCCGGTCATCGCGGCGCCCGGCGGCGTGAAGCAGCTCGTATGCTTCACCGGCACGCGCATGGTCGGGGTGAAGTACGACGACAAGTCGCTGCTCTGGGGCGTGCCGTTCAAGGCGCTCTACGACCAGACCATCATCTCGCCGATCGTCTGGAAGGACCGCGTCGTCATCGCCGGCGAGGGCCGCGCGACGTTCGCCGTGACCGTCCCCCCGACCGGCGGCGGCACCGAGCCCCAGACGGCGTGGAAGAACGACGAGCTCAAGAGCTACATGACCACGCCGGTCGCGGTCGGCGACCACCTGATCGGCCTCGACATGCGGACGAGCCGGCTGATCTGCGTCAGCCTGGCGAGCGGCGAAACGGCGTGGACCTCGCCGCGCGTCGCCGGCAAGCACCACTGCCTCCTCGTCGCCGGCGGCGTGCTGTTCTGGCAGACCTCCGAGGGCGAACTGGTGGTGGCGAAGGCCGACCCGGCGGAGTGGACCGAACTCGGCCGCTGGACGGTGACGGGGAAGGGGAGTTGGGCGCACCCGGCCGTCGCCGGCCGGCGGCTCTACGTCAAGGACCAGGCGTTCGTGTACTGCTACGACCTGCCGGCGTGATGCGGCTCGTCAGCCGGTCGGGCCGAAGACGGCGGGGATGTCGCGCGAACCGTGGAGGACGCGGAGGACGGTGAAGGTGTCGGTCGTGGTACGGTAGAACGGAACGTGATAACCAACGACACGGCTCCGAACGCCGGCCCCCAAGTCGTCACGCGGTCGGCCGATCCCGGGTTGGGACGCGAGGAGGCGACAGGCGGTGTCGAGCTCGGCCGCGAACCGGTCGGCCGCTCCTTCACCGAGCCCGAGCAGGAACGCGAGGATCTCTTCCACGTCCTGCTCGGCCGCAGTCGTGCGGACGACTTGCCTCACGACCGTACCGCTGTCGCGCCGGCCCGGACGCGGGCGAGCGTCGCGGCCGGGTCGAACGGCACGACGTCGCCGCGGTCGGCCTGGTCGATCCCGACCTGCACAAGGTCGCGGAGTTCGGCGTGCCGGGACCGGAGGAGACGGAGGGCTGCTTCGACCACGCCGTCCGTCGACAGGTATTGGCCGAGGGCGATCTGATCTTGTACGAATCGCTCCAGGTCGGGGGGAGCGTCAGCGTCATCGAGTCGTCCTCGGTTCCGTCAATTATTCCACCCGCCCGTCGCCTGTGCGTTAAGGACCGGGCGTTCGTCTACTGCTACGACCTGCAAGAGGAAGCGCCCCCGGGCAAGAAGAAATAGCCACGCCCAGCGAACGTTATTATTGTGGCGCCGTGCGCCGGCTCGGTGTGTCCTCGCGCCTCACGAGTGCGGAGGCAACCCAGGCGATCATAGTCGGGACCACGATCGCGGCGAGCTGCACCGGCGGAACAATGACGCACAGGAAGATCGATAGCGCCCCGGTGAAGAACTCGCCCATCTCGGCACCCGACTTCCGCATCCCCGCCGCGCCGCGATTCGGGTCTTCGCCGGGGTGAACGGCCGTGGCGACTTCCCGGTGCGAGCGATCGTGCTCGAGCGTGGCAACGGTCCGCAGGTACAATCCGATACCAGCGGCCGCGACGAGTGTGACGAAGAGCGTGACCAGGGCGGCAGCGTGGCGGCGCGCCAGCCCCGCGAGTGTGGCGGCCGCGAGGTACGGAAGCCCGAGCCACAGGCCGCCGGCTACGATCGAATCCGTGTCCGGCGGCGCCACGAGCCGGTGGAGCAGGATTTCGGCCCAGACCAGGCCGACCGCGGCGCAGACGAGGTTCGGCACTACGAGCGCCACACGCACGGCACGCACCTCCCGCGGGCGAACCGGGCGACGGTCCGAATTGTATCCCCTGAGTCCCCCGAGGCCCCGATGCGGCTCCCCCGCTGGCTGAAGAAGACGCTCGTCGGCACCGCCGCCACTGTTGCCGTGCTCGCGCTCGTCGTGTTCGTCGCGCGGGCGTCGTTCCGCCGGATGGGGACGAAGGAACTCGACCGCATCACCACCCGGCTCGACGCCGAAGACCCCGGGTGGCGGCTCGACCCGCTGTTGGATGCGCGGGCGAAGGCGGCCCCGCCGGCGGACCGCAACCCGGCCGAGGTCGCCAAGACCGTCCGCACGATGTTCGGCCCGGGGTGGGAGGGGTTCCGCAGCACCCGCGACTTCGGCGGCGGGGCGGTCACCAACGAACTACCGGGCTTCTGGGCGGTCGCGTGGTTCCTCCAGGCCGGCACCGCCACCGATGAGGCCCGCGCGGCTGCCCGCACGGCGTTCCTCCGCCCGGAACTCGCCGGCCAACAGGGGTACGTCGCGCTGGCCGTTCCCGACAACCCGTTCATGACCCTCCTCCCGCACGCACAGAACACGCGCGAGGTGTTCGAGCTCTTCGAGATCGACTCCAAGCTCGCCGCCCTCGAAGGCCGCCCGGACCGCGGCGTCGCCGCCGCCCGGGCCGGGATGGCCGCGACGCGGGCGCTCGGCGACGAGCCGTTCCTGATCTCGCAGCTCGTCCGCATGGCCGGGGCGAACGTCGCCGCCAACGCCGGGATGCAGGTGCTCGCCTGGGGCGAGCCGAAGGACAAGGCGGAACTCGCGGCGCTCCAGGCCGCGTACCGGGCCGAGGCCGACTACCCGTGGCTCCTCACCGGCCTCCGCGGCGAGCGGGCGAGCCTCGACAAGATGTTCGAGGGGCTGGAGAGCGGGAAGATTTCGCCTCGCGAGATGCTGATGTCGATGGACGGGATGAACCGGAACAACCCGTTCGCGAGCATCGCGTTCGAGCTGTACCGCGGGTTCCTCCCCGGCGACCGGGCGATGTCGATCAAACTCTACACCGAGATGATCGAGGTCGCCAAAAAGCCGCCCCACGAGCAGAAGCGCGGGTTTGCCGAAATCAAGTACCCGTTCGCGGACACCGATGGGTTCCGCTACCTCATCAGCAAGCTCACCCTCCCCGCGGCGAACAAGGTCCACGAGGCGACGACCCGGACGCGGGCCCAACTCCTCGCCGCCAGCGCCGCGGTCGCGTGCGAGCGGTTCCGCCTGGAGCGCGGCCGCTGGCCGGAGTCGCTGGAAGAGGTCCCGGCCGACATCCTCCCGCCGCTGCCGCCCGACCCGTACACCGGTCAGCCGTTCCAGTTCCGCCGCGTCGCCGACGGCGTGATGGTGTTTGCCCAGGCCGACGACCTGCGGCAGCATCAGAATCACCACCTCGATCGCCCGGACCCCGACCCGCTCGCCGGCCTCGGCCGCGGGTACAAGCTCTGGGATCCCGAGCTCCGCGGCGTGCCCGGCGCCGTCACGCTCCCGCCGCCGATGCCCGAGCCCGAGGGGGACGAGAACCCGTGACGCGGCGGACGGTCGTCCTCGTCGAGCGCCGCACGCGCGACGTTCGCCTCCGCCCGGCCGACGCCGCGTTCCTGCGCGACCGCTTCCGCGGCGTGGTCGAGGTGAACCCAGGGGCCGGGGCGGACCGCTACCGCCTGACCGCCCGCGGCGTGGTCGGCGCGCTCGACGCGCCGCACGCCCGGCTGGTGATCCGCCCGAAGCTCCCCTGGCCGAACCTGCGCCTTCTCCTCTCGCTCGACCCGTTCGCGGCCGGCGAGTCGGTCGAGCCCGACGCCGATCTCCTCACCGTGCTAACGGCCGAGTTCGTGGCCCGCCTTCGCACCGTGACTGCTGCCGGACTCGTCCGCGGTTACCGTGACGCCGACCACACTGCGCCGTACCTCCGCGGTCACCTCCGCACCGCCGACCAGCTCCGCGACGCGGCGACCCGCGCCTTCCCCACGGTCTTCCACGTCACCGAGTCCGTCTTCGACCTCGATGTCCCCTGGAACCAGATCCCGAAGGCGGTCGCGGGGGCGCTGGTGTGCCACCCGCGGCTTCCGGCAACGCTCCGCGCCGAAGTCGCTGCCGCCGTGGCGCCGCTGGCCGAGGTGACTGCTGCGCTGCCGACGGACGACCTCTTCGCCACCGCCGCGCGCGAGCCGCGGACCGGTGCGTATACTGCATTGCTCGCGCTGTGCCGTACCCTCCGCGACGGGCTCGCCGCGGCCGACGGGCGTCCCGGAACCGGCGCGTTCCTGATCGACCTCGGCCGGGCGTTCGAGCGATTCCTCGCGGCCGGGCTCGCCGACCAACTCGGCGATTCGCGCGGCTGGTCGGTCGAGGCGCACCCGGGTTTCGCGGTCGGCGACCTGATGCTGCGGCCCGACGCGCTGGTTCGTCGCGGTGGCGAGGCGCGTTGGGTGCTCGACGCGAAGTGGAAGCGGCCCGGCCCCGATCCTGCCGACCTGCATCAGGTTCTCGCCTACGCGACGGTCTGCGGCGTGCGGCGGGTCGCGCTCGTCTACCCCGGCTGCTGCTTCGCACGGCGCACGCTTGCCGCTGGGCCGGTGACGGTGGTACTCGTCCGGCTGCCGGTCGCCGGCCCGGCCGGCGACCTCACCGTGGGTTTGGCGAAACTGGCGCGGCTGGTGCGGCGCCGAAGTGAAGTGTGAGTGAAGCGGCCCCGTTTCCGGGGTTGTCGCCCCTTCCGACCGACCACCCGGCCGGTTATCATGGCGCGGAGGTTGAACCTCTCCGCCCGGCCGCGCCTCGTATCCTGCGACCCGCCCGACGGCCTCCCGCCGCCGGCGGGCCTCACCAGTGAAGGGCCGCATGCCATGACCCCGCCCGGTACGACCCCCGGCATACACACCGCGCTGGACGCGAGCGTGCTCGTCCTGAACAAGACGTTCATGGCCGTCCACGTCATCAGCGTCCGGCGCGCGTTCTGCCTGCTCTGCAAGGACCTGGCCGAGGTGGTGAGCCTCGAGGAGGGGGCGTACGCCACCTACACGTTCCAGACCTGGGCCGAGCTGAGCGAGCTCCGGGCCAAGCTCAACGTGCAGAGCGACGACGACTGGGTGCGGACGCCCACCAGCGCGATCCAGGCGCCGCGGGTGATCCGGCTGCTGGGCTACGACCGGATGCCGAAGCAGACGGTCAAGTTCAACCGCCGGAACATCTTCGCCCGCGACCACAACCAGTGCCAGTACTGCGGGAAGAAGTTCCCGACCAGCGAGCTGAGCCTGGACCACGTGGTCCCGCGGAGCCAGGGCGGCGGCACGACGTGGGACAACATCGTGTGCGCCTGCGTGGACTGCAACGTCCGCAAGGGCGGCCGCACCCCGCGGCAGGCGAACATGACGCTCATCCGCAAGCCGGAGAAGCCGAAGCGGAGCCCGCTGCTGAACCTGAAGCTGACCCAGAAGAAGTACCAGTCGTGGGCGTCGTTCGTGGACGCCGCGTACTGGTCGGTCGAGCTGAAGTAGTCCGCGGACGCGGGCGAACGGCCGGCGTGAGCCGGCTGGGTGTTGATACCTATCGTCGGAGAGCAGCCGCTCTCCCTGCTTACAGGGCGAACGGCCGGCGCGAGCCGGCTGGTCGTTGGTACGGGCACCTGGGACGGCGGCTGGTCACCCAGATTGTCCGCTCGGGTGCCTGTACCAACGACCAGCCGGCTCACGCCGGCCGTTCGCCACTTACACGACTATTGCCGGGGTTGACACACCCGCCTCCCGACACTGTGCCAGTATCGGTCGTGTCGCGGGCGTCACCGTGCGGTCGAACAGCGGGTCGCCCGGGTCGATGCGGTAGACGCGCTCGTACAACCCCTCCACCACACCCCACAACCGCTCCGCGGTGAAGCTCGCCGCCGGGCGGTCCACGGGCTTCACGAACAGTTGCAGCGGCACCGGGTCGGCGTCGCCGGCGAAGTTCGGCGTCAGGAATTCGACGCCCTTCACCCACAGCCCACCGACCTTGTCGAACAGTCGCAGCCGGGCTGTCCAGATGTCGTGCGTGGCTGGCGGCTCGTCGGGGGTGGGGCGGTAGCTCTCCCACACGACGAACGGCAGCGGCTCGCCGGCCGCGGTCGCGTCGGCCCGCACCCGCTCGAAGAACGTCTCGAACAACGCACGCCCGACGCCGGCGCGGCGGAACGCCTCGTCCACGCCGATGTAGCACAGGTAGCCGCCGTAGCCGGGGATGTACGCGCCGTAGGCGTAGCCGGCGAGCTGGTCGCCGGCGGTGGCGACGATCAGATGACGCCGCCACCCGGCGGTCCGCCCGGCGCTGCCGCCGATGCCGCGCTCGATCCACTCCCAGGGGATGCGCTCGTCCGGGTCGAGCGTGCGCTCGTACAGCTTCCCGGCGGCCCGGACCACGGGGTCGTTCACATCGGTCGGTTCCCAACAGGTGATGGTCTCAAACCGCACAAGGCACCTCTCCTCATCCGCGCAGCGCCCCAGGACGGGTGTCCCCGGGCGCCCGGCGCGGGCTTTTTGTCGGTCGCCCCATTCTAGCCGGGGGTATCGCCGATCAACCGGTTGGCACACGCCCGGCGAGCGGGTAAGTTCGTCAAGGCGGGACCGAATCATCGGCCCCAAGTCCTTGCCCGGTCGGAGGCGTGCGGATGGCCGCAAAAAGAAATCAGAAGTTCACTTACGACTACCCGCGCCCGGCCTTGACCGTAGACCTCGTCATCGCCACCCGGGAGGATCGCCCGCGCGTCCTCCTGATCCGCCGGGCCAAAGATCCGTTCGCGGGTTCGTGGGCGCTACCGGGTGGATTTGTGGACGAAAACGAGCCGCTCGCTGCTGCCGCGAAGCGCGAGACGCTCGAAGAGACGGGCGTCGAAGTGACGGACCTGGAGCAACTCTACACCGCCGGCGATCCCGGCCGCGACCCGCGGGGTTGGACGGTCACAGTGGCGTATTTGGTGCGGGTACGGCCCGACGAGCTAAAACCAGTCGCCGCCGACGATGCGGCGGAAGTCGGTTGGTTCCCGCTCGATGCGCCCCCCGCGATGGCGTTTGACCATGCCATGATCCTGGCCCGGGCTCAGGCCAGGATTGCGGACCGGAACCCGTAGCTACTTGGTCGTCTTACGCGGGCGTGCGACGTGGGTGGCGGCGCCGTAGGCGAGCTCGGCGCTCTCCATGACCGTCTCGCTGAGTGTCGGGTGCGGGTGGATGCTCTCCAGTACGTCGCGGGCAACAGCGCCCATCTCGATCGCCAGCACGCCCTCGGCGATCATCTCGCCCGCCCCGGCGCCGACGATACCGACGCCCAACACGCGCTTGCTCTCGGGATCGACGAGCATCTTTGTCAGCCCCTCGGTGCGGGCGATGCTGACCGCCCGCCCGCTCGCCGCCCACGGGAACTTCAGCACCTCGTGCGGCACGTTTTGCGCTTCGGCGTCCTTCTGCGTCAGCCCCGCCCAGGCGATTTCGGGGTCGGTGAAGATGACCGCCGGGATCGCCCGCGGCCCCCACTCGGCCGGCTCGCCGAGCAGCACCTCGACTGCGACTCGCGCCTCGGCCGTCGCCTTGTGCGCCAGCCCCGGCTCGCCGGCGATGTCGCCGATCGCCTGAATGTGCGGGACGTTGGTGCGCCGCTGCTTGTCCACGATCACGAACCCGCGCTCGTCCTGCTTCACGCCGGCCTTGTCGAGCGCGAGGTTGGCGAAGTTCGGCCGCCTGCCGACCGACACCAGGACGCGGTCGAACGTGATCGACCCGGGCACGTCCTTCCCTTCGAGCGTGGCAATGACGCCCGCCGGCGTCGCCTCGAGCCGCGCCACCTTCGTGTTGAGGTAGATCGCCTCGAACTCCGCCCGCAACTTCTTTTCGAGCGGCGAAACGAGGTCGCGGTCGGCGAGCGGGAGGATCCCGTCGAGCGCCTCGACGACGGTGATCTTCGTGCCGAGCGCGGCGTAGACGCTGCCGATCTCCAGGCCGATGTACCCGCCGCCGATGACGAGCATCGACTTCGGGACGTCCGGGATGAGGAGCGCGCCGGTGCTGTCCATCACCCGCGGGTCGCCGAGCTGCAATGCCTTCGGCACGGCGGGGACGGAGCCGGTCGCAATAATGGCGTTCTGGAAGCGAATCGTCTGGGGTTGGTCGCCGGTCACTTCGACCGTGTTGGCGTCTACGAACGTCGCGTGCCCCTTCACCACCTCGACGCCGCGGCCCTTCGTGAGCTGGCCGATGCCGCCGGTGAGCTTGCCGACCACCTTCTGCTGAACGAACGCGCGCAGCTTGTCGAGGTCGACCTTCGGCTCGCCGAACGTCAGCCCGCACTCGGCGGCCTCGTGGGCCTCGCGGATGACCTTGGCGACGTGGAGCAGCGCCTTGCTCGGAATGCAGCCGCGGTTGAGGCAGACGCCGCCGAGCTTCGGGTCTTCGTCGACGAGGACGACCTTCAGCCCGTGGTCGGCGGCGTGGAGGGCGGCGGGGTAACCCCCGGGGCCGCCGCCGATGACGAGGAGTTGGGCGTCGCGCGCGTCGGCCATCGGGGCGGTCTCCGGTGTGGGGTCGGGCACCGGCATTGTAGAGCCGGCGGCTACTCCTCCGGCTCCCCGAAGATCCCGCGCACCACGGCGACGAGTCCGAACACGAACAGGACCGGCGCGTAGATCGGGATGCGGTTGTTCTCCATCGCGATGAAGATCCATACCGTCGCGAGCGCCATCGACCCGAGCCCGCCGGCCACGGCGGGACTGAGGGTGATGCGGAACCCGCCGCCGGACTCCTCGCGCGGCCTACGGGCCGGGCGCGGCTTCTTCGGCGGGGAAGGGGGTGTCTTGGCCGCGGGTGGCGGTGGCGGCGGGGGTGCAACGGGCCGGGGTGGCGTGTCGCGCTGGGATGCGCGGGCCGGGCGGTCCGGCACCTCTGCTCTCTCCAGCATCCGGAAGGCGTCGTCCTCGGCGGAGCCCGCTGCGGCCGGGACCGTCAGCGGGGCGGCGCACGCCGCGCACTTCGTCCGCTTCCCGGCGAACGATTCCGCGACGCGGAACGCCTTTCCGCACGCACAGGCGAAACTGATGGGCATGGACTTTGTTGGTGTCAAGGGGATACGGACGATCGTTGGTTAATCGTCGCCGCCGGCGAGCCCCTTGAAGAAACCGCACAGGCCGATGAGGAACAGGATCGGCGGGTAGAAGAAGATCCGGTCGGCCGCGAGACCGGCGACGAACCAGACGACGGCGGCCACCATCGCCAGTAGCCCGCCGGCGACCCCGCCGTTGAAGACGCGCCGCTCGAGCGCGAAGTGGCCGGGCTTCTCCTCCGGCTTGGACCGCTTCTTCTTCCGCGGCCGACGCGGCCGGTCGTCCTCGTCGTCCCGGTCCACCACCGGGCGCCGCCGGCGCGGCCGGTCGTCCTCGTCCTCCGTGTCGTACCGGTCGGCCACGGGTTCCGCCCGGACCCGCGTGCGAGCCGGCGGAGGCGGTGGGGCGGCCTCGACGACCTCGAACTGTGGTTCCGGCTCGGCCTCCGGCACGATCGCCGTTTCCTGGCACGCCGGGCACCGAACCCACCTGCCGGCGTGCTCGTCCTTCACGCGCAGCGTCTTCCCACAGGAACAGTCGAAGGTGATGGCCACGGGCGACACCGGGGTGGTGGGGTGTGAGTGGAAATGAGTATACCCTGCCTGCATGGTCGAATCCACGTTCGTTCAGCACTCGGTGAACGCCGCGGCATTCACAACCCGCCCGGTTGACGCGACCGGCGCGACCGGGTATCGGTGATACGGCGGTGAACACACCCTTCCCCACGCCCGACCCCGCGCATTACCCGCCCGCCGGCGTCGAGTGGGTCGTTGAGGCGTTCGGTTGCGATCCCGATCAGCTCCGCGCCGCCGACCGCCTCCGCCAGCTCTGCGACCGCCTCCTCGCCGAACTCGAACTCACCCGTGTCGCCGACGCGCTGTGGCACCGCTTCCCGGGGCCGGGTGGCGTAACCGGGCTGTACCTGCTCGCCGAGTCGCACCTGGCCTGCCACACCTATCCCGAGCACGGGCTGGCGACGTTCAACCTCTACTGCTGCCGGCCGCGCCCGCGCTGGCCGTGGGAGGCCCGGCTGGCCGACGCGCTCGGCGCGGGTCGCGTGCTGGTCCGCGAGGTTCCCCGCGGCGGAGTGCCGGAGGCCGACCGATGAGCGTCCGGGTGCAGTGCCCGTCGTGCGGCGGGCCGGTGGTGTTCGAGGTCGGCTCGTCGATGGTCGCGGTGTGCCCGTACTGCCGCTCGGCGGTGGCCCGCGGCGACCGTGCGGTCGAGGACTTGGGGAAGGTCGCGGCGCTGGTCGATACGGGCGCGGTGCTGCGCGTGCGGACCGAGGGGAAGTACGACGGCGTGAAGTTCCAGCTCACCGGCCGCACGCAGCTCGCACACGCGGCCGGCGGCGTGTGGGACGAGTGGTACGCGGCGTTCGCCGACGGCCGCTGGGGCTGGCTCTCGGAGGCGCAGGGCCGCTTCTACCTCCTCTTCGAGCAGCCGCCCGGCGAGCGCCCGGCGCTCGACCAGCTCGAACCCGGTACCGAGGTCGAGCTGCCCGTGGCGCAATCCCCCTTCGTCGTCGCCGAGACCGGCACCGCGACCGCGACCGGCGCCGAGGGCGAACTGCCGTTCCGCCTCCGCCCCGGCGAGACGTACCGCTACGCCGACCTGTCGGCCGACGGCGGCGGGTTCGCCACGCTCGCCGGCCCGGACGACCCGCCCGCGCTCTACCTCGGCCGGCAGGTGACGCTCGACGAGCTCGGCGTGCCGGAAAGCGTCCGCCAGAGCTACGAGCTGCGCGAGGTGGCGGCGCGGCGGGCGAACTGCCCGAACTGTGGTGGCCCGCTCGAACTCCGCGCCCCGGACAAGACCGAGCGCGTCGGCTGCCCCTACTGCGGCTCGCTCCTCGACGCCACGACCGGCGACCTGAGTGTGCTCAACGCGCTCAAAGACCCGCCGTTCACGCTGCGCATCGACCTCGGTGCGAAGGGGACGCTCGGCGGGAAGGAGCGGACGGTCATCGGCGCCCTCCGCCGCGGCGTCACGGTCGAGGGGCGCGAGTACCCGTGGACCGAGTACCTGCTCTACCACCCGCGCGACGGGTTCGAGTGGCTCATCAACAGCGACGGCCACTGGACGCACTCGAAACCGCTGCCGCCGGGCGCGGTGAGCGAGCAGAGAAACTCGGCGACGACCGCCGGGCGCTGGTTCCGCCGCTTTCAGGCCGGCACGGCGACGGTCCGCGGGGTGATCGGCGAGTGCTACTGGAAGGTGTCGGTCGGCGAGACGGCGGTCACGGCCGACTTCATCCGCCCGCCGGACCTCCTCAGCCTGGAGCGGGCCGCGTTCGGTGAGTCGCGGGAGATCAACTGGACACTCGGCACCTACCTCACGCCCGCCGACGTGCAGAAGGCGTTCAACCTGTCGAAGCCGTTGCCGGCGCCGACGGGCGTGGCGCCGAACCAGCCGTTCCCTTACACCGCGGTGTACAAGTACGCGCTCGCCCTGTTCGCCGGGCTGTGCCTGCTCGGCTGCGTGGTCTTCGCCACGGTGCCGCTGCGGAAGGTCCACGAGCAGTCGTTCCAGCTCCGCGGCCCGGCGCCGACCCCGCCCAACCCCGACCCGGCCGCCCCGCCCGTGCCGGCGGCGCCGAAGACGCAGGAGTTCTTCACCGACTTCTTCGAGCTGCGGGCGCACCGCAACGTCCGCGTCACGGTCGCCGCGCCGAACATGACCGGCTGGCTCGTCGTCGAGGGCGATCTGGTCGAACAGGCGACGGGGCAGGTGCAGCCGTTCCTGCTGCCGCTGGAGTTCGACACCGGCGTCGAGGACGGCGAGGAGTGGACCGAGGGCTCGAAGACCGGTTCGACGTACCTCTCCGCCCAGCCCGGCGGGAAATACTCGCTGAAACTGGAAGTGGACCGCGAGCAGTTGCGTGACGAGCCGTTGACGGTGAAGGTGGAGCAGGGGGCGTCGAACGGCGGGCTGTGGTTCCTGACGCTGCTCGGGATCGCGCTGTTCCCGTTGGGCATCGGCGTCTACCACCTGATCTTCGTGAATCGCCGCTGGCAGAATAGTGACTTCGCCATGTTCAACCCGGCGGCAGTCGGCGAGCACACGGCCGCCACCACGCGCGTGAAGAAGGACCGCCCGGGGAAGGGGAAGAAGGGGCGGCGGACGGAGGTGTGATTCCGAATCCCGTAGTTTCGAGTCCGGCAGCGGTGGGTTTTCAGGCCGAAGGCCTGGGAGCCCTCAGCCCAGGGCAACGCCTTGGGTTCGCGGCGCGAATCACCCCGCAGGCTGAAGGCCTGCCAGCCGGCTCGCAGGCCTTCAGCCTGCACGGTACTTCCGTCCCGTTCCCAGGGCGGCGGTCGCTCCGCTCCCTGGCCCTGGGCTGAGGGCTCCCAGGCCTTCGGCCTGAAAACCCAACGCCGCCGAACGCGATCCATCTACTGCTTCGGGGTCGGGCCAGCCGGAGCGGGTGGGCCGCGGAGCAGGTCGAACAGCGGGTGCTTCGTCGAGAGGAGCAGCACGTCGCGGGTGTCGGCGACCATCGCCTGGAACGCCTGGAGCTTGTCGAGGAACTGGCCGAACTCGCGGTCCTGGGCGTAGGCCGCGCCGCGGATGCGCGCCGCCTCGGCCTTCGCCTCGCCCTCGATCCGCGTCTTCTGCGCGGCCGCGTCGTCCTCGGTCGTCTTGGCGGCGGCGTAGGCGTCGGTCGTGATCTTCGCCGCCCGCTGCCGCCCCTCGCTCTCGTAGTCGGCGACCTTCTTCGCCCGCTCGCTGCGGATGCGCTCGGCGATGCTCGCCCGCACCGCCTCCGGGTAGCTGAACCGCCGCACCCGCACGTCCACGACCTCGATGCCGTACTCGGCTAGCGCCCGCTCGCGGAGCCCGTCCGGCCCGTCGCCGAGGAGTTGCTTGCGGACCTTCTCGGCCCGCGCGTCGACGGCAGCGGGATCGGCGACGCTGATGAGGTCGTCGAGCGGCATCGTGCTGATAAGCGCGGCGAGCCGGCCGCTGACCTGCGGGCCGAGCGTCTTGCGGGCCTGCTCCGGCGTGCGGACTGCCTTCACGAAGCGGTCGGCGGCGGCCGCGTCGGGGATGCGCCAGGTCACGAAGGCATCGACCGCGAGCGTCTTGTCTACCGTCTTGCTCACCGGGTCGCGCGTCAGCGACTCGACCGGCGGCAGGTCGAACGACTGCACGCGCCGGTCGATCCGCGTGACCGCCTGGACCGGCCACGGCGCCTTCAGCTTCAGCCCCGTCGCCGTCTCGCCGTCGTGGACCGTGATCGGTTCGCCGAACTGCGTGACGTACACGAACTCGGTGTAGTCGACGGCGTAGAACGCGGTCCGCAGCCAGATGACGAGCGCGACCGCGGCGGCGACCTGGAGGAGACGCTTCATGGCGGAGAGTATAGCGACGGCGGCGGGCTACCAGTACAGCTTGTCGAGCGACACGTTCCCGCCGCACAGCACCACGCCGACCTTGCGGATGCCGGCGAGCCCGCGGAACTCGTCGGACAGCACGGCCGCGACGCCGACCCCGGCGCTCGGCTCGATCACCAGCTTCATCCGTTCCCACACGAGCCGCATGGCCGCGCGAATCTGGTCCTCGGTCACGGTCACCACGCGCTCGACCCGGTCGCGGACGAACGGCCACGTCAGCTGACCGAGGCTCGTCAGAAGCCCGTCGGCGATGCTGTTCGGCGCCGTCTGCGGCAACCACTCGCCGGCCGCCTTCGACCGCGCCGCGTCGTCGGCCCCGAGCGGCTCCGCGGCGAACACGCGGCACTTCGGGTTGACGCCGTGGGCCGCCGCGCAGAAGCCCGACACCATCCCGCCGCCGCCGACCGGCGCCACGATCGCGTCGAGGTCGGGTACGTCTTCGAGCATCTCGAGCGCGGCCGTGCCTTGGCCGGCGATGACGTCCGGGTGGTCGAACGGCGGGATGAGCGCGGCGCCGGTGCGCGCCACGATCTCGTTCGCGGCGCGCTCGCGGTCGGCGAGCGTCGGTCCGCAGAGCGTGACGATGCCGCCGTACCCCTCGACCGCCGCCTTCTTCACCGCCGGCGCCGTCCGCGGCATGACGATGTACGCCGGGATGCCCCGAACGCGGGCCGCCAGCGCGAGCGCCTGGGCGTGGTTGCCGCTGGAGTGCGTGACCACTCCGCGGGCGGCTTCCGCGTCAGATAACTTGCGGACGGCGTTGGTGGCGCCGCGGTACTTGAACGCGCCGGTTTTCTGGAGGTTTTCGCACTTGAAGAACACGCCGCGCCCCGCGAGCCGGTCGAGCGTTTCGGAGGTTAGCAGCGGAGTGCGGTGGACGACCCCGCGGATGCGCTCGGCGGCGGAGCGGACGGCGGCGAGGTCGGCGGCGTAAGCGGTGGGCATGCGTCACTCGGTAAACGGCGGTCGAGCGCGTCAACCGCCATACCCGCCGATATATGCAATCTCCCAGTTGCGGTAGCGGACGCCGAGGCCGTGCTCGTCGTCCCAGGTGCAGGTGAAGTCGAGCTCGAACTCGACCGCCGCCTCGTGCTCCGACTTACAACACCAGTCGATCCAAAGATCGGGGCCGTCGATCAGCCTCCAGATGTCGTCCGGCTTGTCGAGTCGCGGGGCGAGTGTGTCGGCGAGGTCGGCACCATCGTCGTCGAACCCGAAGTCGATGCAGTCGTAGACGTGCTGCTGGTAGTAGTCGAACAGCCGCCGCTCGAACGCCGGTCGCAGGTCGTGCGGGTACGCCAGAATCTCGCGGAGAATGCGGGCCTGCCGCGGGACGAGGCGGTCGCCCTCGACCGCCTTCAGTGTGACCGGGATCACCAGCCCCCAGAACGGGACGTGTGTCCGCCCAGTCCAAAACGGCCGCTCGTACCGCAGCCCTGGGATGAGCTCCGTTGCGGCGGCCGCGTCGATGGTGGTCACGCTCCGTCCCCGTGCGCCGCTCGCTCGCGGCGCTTGCCGAGCAACTTCGCCGGTTCATAGTCGCTCACACGCTCGGGGCGGCCGCCGAGATAATCGACGAGCAGCGGGCGGACGTGGTGGTCCCACACGGCGGTGAACGTGTCGGGCGTGAGGGCGGGAACCATAAAGAACGAGTGCCCGACCTGCTTCTCCGGGCAGAGGTCGCGGGCGAGGCGGAGGTTCAGCTCCTCGAACACGCGCACCACCCGCGGGCCGAGCGTGCCGTCCGTGTCGGCCGGCGGGTGACGGTCGAGCCACGTCGCCAGGAGCGCGGCGTCCGGCGGCATTTGCACGAACGAGAACCGCCGCCGCAGCGCCTGGTCGAGCGCCGCGGCGGAGCGGTCGGCGGCGTTCATCGTCGCCACCACGTACAGGTTCGGCGGCAGGCGGAACTCGCGCTTCGAGTACGGCAGCGTCACCGCCTGGTCGCGGTATTCGAGCAGGTACAACAGCTCGCCGAACACGCGCGGCAGGTTCCCGCGGTTGATCTCGTCGATGAGCAGCACGTGCGGCTCGGCGGGTCGCGCCGCGGCCCGCGCCGCGAACGCCGCCAACACACCGTCTTCGACCGGGTACGTCACCTCGGCCCGCCCCTCGACTTCGACACTCCGCACCCGCACGCCCTCGACGAACTCTTCGTAGCTGTACGCGGGGTGGAACTGGACCAGCCGCACCGCCTCGGCGTTGTCGCGGGCGAGGAGCCGGGCGAGGCAGCGGGCGACGTGGGTCTTCCCGGTGCCGGGGACGCCTTCGAGGATTAGCTGCTTTTTGAGCCGCAGCAGGCCGAACACGCGGTCGAGCCACGTTTCCGACAGCAGCGTTTGCTCGGCGAAAGTGGCGTGGTCGTAGGCCGGCGGGCGGGCCGGGTCGCCGGCGCGGCGGGCGAGGATCGGCCGGGGGTCGGCCTCGGCCGCGCACGCGAATGCGGGTACGAGGCGGTCGAACGTGAGGAGGACTTCGCCGACCAGTTCGTCGGCCCGTAACTCCGGCGTGTCGGCGGGGAGCCAGCGGCCGACGGCGATCGTCTTCTGGGCGGCCCAGGTGCGGAGGTCGGCGGCGGTGCGGACCGGCACGTCGGCGGAGAGGTCGTCGCCGGCGCGGAAGCGGCAGGTGTCGAACACGCCGCCGGCCGCGAGCGCGGCGTACAGCGCCTCGGCGTCGGTCTGCACGTTCGCGCGGAACTGCCGCCCCGCCTCCCGGGCCGATCGCCCGAGGTGGAAGCCGAACGCCACGCCATCGGCGGCGACGCGCACGAAGAACTGCGCGTCCGCGCGGCGGGTGCCGCGGTCCTTGCGGTAGAACGTGACCCACTGCACCGGCTGGTACGGCCCGCCGCGGCCGAAGTCGTTCTTGCAAATACTCGTCAGGGCGCGGCCGGGGCGCGAATCGGCTTCAAGGTCCCACCCGTACTCGCCGCCGAGAACCGGGCCGACGTAGCGGGCCGCGAGGGCGTCGCACAACTCGACGAGCGGGTCGCGGAGGACGAACTGGTAGCGGTCGCGGTGGGCGTCCATCCACGCCTTCGACCGCGCCTCACCGACCGCGCCGAGGAAGTGGAACGTGTCCGCACAGAACCCGCCGAACGCGGCCGGCACCGCGGGCTCGGGCGGCAGCGTCACGGCCGCCACGAGGTCGGCGAGTTCTAGCGGGTGAACGCGGAAGTGTTCGCGGAGGTGGTTCGCCGTTTCCCACCACAGTCGGCCGCGGTCGTCGGCGGGGAGGACGGGGGAGAAGGCGTCGTCGAGCCGGGCGAGTGCGTGTTCCCACGCCGGCTCGGGCGCCAGCGTCCGAAATGCCGCCCACGCCGCGGCCCCGTCGCCCTCGCGGCCGGCGGCCTGAAACTCGGCCAGTACCGCCGTCTGGTCGGCGCTCGACTCGCGCAGCCGCTTCCGCAATGGAAGACGTGTGCGGATCGAACGGAGCGCGTCGCGGACGGCTTCCGCGTCCGGCCCCCACGTCAGGGCGGCGGCGGGCGTCGGCCCGGCCGGAAGTTCACGCCCGGTCATGCGGCCGACACGAGCGAGGAAGTCATCGAGCTGCGGTGCCGTCACGTCGGGGTGTGCGTCGAGGAGTTGGGCGTAGGCCGCGTGGACGCGGGTGAGTCGCGCGGCGGCGTCGGCCGGGTCGGGGCGGAAGAGTCCTAGCCGGGATAGCCCCGCCTCGACCGCCGGGCACCAGCGCGGGTGGCGGTCGGGGTCGAGGGCTTGCACGAGCGCTGACCACAGCGTCGGCCCGAGGCCGGGAACGTGGTACATGCCGCCCGTGGTCACACAGCGCCCGAAACGAATCGGTAGCGGGTCGTGACCGCGGGCGAGGTGGTTCAAGGCGTAACGGACGAGGCGGACGCGGCGTGCGAGCGTGTCACGATGGAAGTGAAGGGTTAGGACGGCGTTCGCGAAGGCCGTCAGCCGGTCTGCCAAGAGCTCGTCTGG
>VFQN01000639.1_pt1 | contig 63632 bp, 63 predicted proteins | sample 3512371 | NCBI WGS metagenome assembly VFQN01 (sample SAMN10412370, study PRJNA504923) | tailings metagenome | isolation source: Replicate 2 from Balatoc abandoned mine | place: Philippines: Itogon, Benguet | collected 2017-08-28 | reverse complement strand
ACGATGATGCAGTTGTCCGCCTTGTCGCGGACCACCTCCATCTCGAACTCCTTCCAGCCGAGCACGCTCTCCTCGACCAGCACCTGATGCGCCATCGAGGCGTCGAGGCCGCGCTCGACGATCTCGGTGAATTCCTCGCGGTTGTAGGCGATGCCGCCGCCCATGCCGCCAAGCGTGTAGGACGGGCGGATGATGGCCGGCAGGCCGACCTGATCGAGCGCGGCCAAGGCCTCCGTGCGGCTGCGCGCGAGAACGGATTTCGGCGTGATGAGACCGATTTTTGTCATCGCTTCGCGAAATAGCTCGCGATCCTCGGCCTTGGCGATGGCCTCAGCATTGGCGCCGATCAGCTCGACGTTGAACTTGGCGAGCACACCCTTCTCTGCCAGCGCCAGCGCGGTGTTGAGCGCGGTCTGGCCGCCCATGGTCGGCAGCAGCGCGTCGGGGCGCTCCTTCTCGATGATCTTTGCGACCACGTCCGGCGTGATCGGCTCGACGTAAGTGGCGTCCGCCAATTCCGGGTCCGTCATGATGGTCGCCGGATTGGAATTGACGAGGACGATGCGGTAGCCCTCGGCCTTCAGCGCCTTACAGGCTTGCGTGCCTGAATAGTCGAACTCGCAGGCCTGCCCGATGACGATGGGCCCGGCACCGATGATGAGGATGGATTTGATATCTGTCCGTTTCGGCATGAGGCCGCTTCATATTGCAGTGCAGGGGGATTGGCTATAGGGCCGTCACGCCGAGGCACGCGGCAAGTGTTCCGGCCGGGGCATTTCCCTGCCGCATTTTCGCGCGGGGGCCGGCGGGCGCCTCAGCGCTCCGCAAGGGGCTTCTGCCCCTTCTGTTCCCGCATCAGGTTGATGAAGCGGGTGAACAGGTAGTGGCTGTCCTCGGGGCCGGGCGAGGCCTCCGGGTGATACTGCACTGAAAACACGGGTTTTCCCTTGAGGCGCAGGCCGCAGTTGGAGCCGTCGAACAGCGACACGTGCGTTTCCTCGGCGTCCTTCGGCAGCGAGTCGCGGTCGACCGCGAAGCCGTGGTTCATGGAGGTGATCTCCACTTTGCCGGTGGTGAAGTCCTTCACCGGATGGTTCGCGCCGTGGTGGCCCTGGTGCATCTTCTTGGTCTTGGCGCCGAGCGCCAGCCCGAGCATCTGGTGGCCGAGGCAGATGCCGAACACGGGTAGGCCGGACTCCACCAGCTTCTTGATCTCCGGCACGGCATACTTGCCCGTTGCCGCCGGATCGCCCGGACCGTTGGAGAGGAATATCCCATCCGGCTTGCGCCCCAGCACGTCCTCGGCGCTCGCCGTCGCCGGCACCACTGTCACCTTGCAGCCGGCGGTGGCGAGGCAGCGCAGGATGTTGCGCTTCAGGCCGTAGTCGACAGCCACCACGTGCAGTCCGGGGTTTTCCTGACGCGGGTAGCCCTTGCCGAACACCCAGCGCATCTCGTCCCAGGTGTAGCTCTGTCCCGCCGTCACCTCCGGCACCAGGTCCATGCCGTCGAGACCGGGCCAGGCCTTGGCCTCGGCCTTCAGCTTGTCGAGGTCGAACTTCGCAGAAGGCTCGTGCGCGATCACGCCGTTCGGCATGCCCTGCTCGCGGATGCGCGCCGTCAGCGCGCGCGTGTCGATGCCGGTGAGTGCGATGATGCCGCGTGCCTTCAGCCACCGGTCGAGGTGCTCGGCCGCGCGATAGTTGGAAGGCTCGGTGACGTCCGCACGCAGGATGCAGCCGCGTACGCCCGAGCGCATGGCGAGGTTGGAGGTCTCGGTGTCCTCGGGATTGGTGCCGACGTTGCCGATGTGCGGAAAGGTGAAGGTGATGATCTGCCCGGCGTAGGAAGGATCGGTGAGGATCTCCTGGTAGCCGGTGATGGCCGTATTGAAACACACCTCGCCCACCGCCGAGCCTGTCGCGCCGAGCCCTCGGCCGGCGATCACGGTGCCGTCGGCCAGTACCAGCCGGCCGGTCAAAGGTGTGTCGATCCAGGGTTTTGGGGAGGTCTGAGCCATGGTGTGTTCTCCACAGCCCCTACTAGGCGAAGCGTCCGGCGGGGTCAACGCGGCCTTGCTGCGGCCGCTTGTGCTCCATAAATCAGGGCCGAGCAAGGAGACGACGATGCGTGATCGGTTGAGGGCTGAAACAACGGCCGCCCTGAAGGCCCAGGACAAGGCGCGATTGTCCGCGCTCAGGCTGATCTCGGCCGAGATCCAGTCGCGCGACATCGCGTCCAAGACCGACATTCCCGACCAGGACATCCCTGCCGTGCTGCAGAAGATGATCAAGCAGCGCCGCGAGTCGCTCGCCATCTACGAGAAGGCCGGCCGCACCGAGCAGGCCAAGCAGGAGGCTGCCGAGATCGCCGTGATCGAGGAGTTCCTGCCCAAGCAGATGGACGAGGCGGAAGCCAAGACCGTGATTGCGGCTGTCGTAAAGGAAGTCGGCGCCACCAGTCCCAAGGAGATGGGCAAGGTGATGGGCGTGCTGAAGGAGCGCTACGCCGGCCAGATGGACTTCGGCAAGGCCAGCGGCCTGGTGAAGGCGCTGCTGAGCTGAGGTAAGCACCTGGCTGTGTTCGAAGCGGGGACAGCGAATTTTGTCATCCCGGCCGAGCACAGCGAGAGCCGGGACCTAGGAGCTGCAATATCCCGATTCCACTTGTTGTCCTGGGTCCCGGATATTGCGCTGGCGCGCAATTCCGGGATGACAACTAACGGAACGACCCGGCTTAGAACGGGATCTCGTCGTCGATCTTCTTGTCGAAGCTGCCGCCCTTGCCGCCCGACGGCCTGCCGCCGCGGCGCGCGCCGTCGCCGTTGCCCGGCGACACGCCATAGGCTTGCTGGTCGTCCTCGTACATGCCGGTGCTGGCACCACCGCCGCCACCGGCGCGTGAATCGAGCATCGTCAGCGTACCGTTGAAGTTCTGCAGCACGACCTCGGTGCTGTACTTGTCCTGGCCGTCCTGGCCCTGCCATTTGCGGGTCTGCAGCTGGCCCTCGATGTAAACCTTGGCGCCCTTCTTGAGGTACTGCTCGGCGACCCGGCACAGCCCCTCGTTGAAGATCACGACCGAGTGCCACTCGGTCTTCTCGCGCTTCTCGCCGCTGGCCTTGTCGCGCCAGGTCTCGGTGGTGGCGACGCGCAGGTTGGCGATCGGGCGGCCGTCCTGGGTCCGCCGGATTTCCGGGTCCTTGCCCAGATTGCCGATCAAAATCACCTTGTTCACGGAACCGGCCATAGGGCCTCCTTCTGCTTACCCCTCGCCCGCGCGGGATGTCCGCGGGCGCGCTGCGACTCGTTGAGGGGCACGTTAGCCGCTGATCGCGCCACACGCGCGGCGCTTGAGTTGCTTGTCCACGTTAATTCGCGCGGACTCAATGTTCTATATTCGTTCTCTATATAGGCCGGCTTCGCGGGGGCCGCAAGGCCTTCAGATCTGGACTGCGTAGCCGCCGTCGACCGGGATCGCCGTACCCGTCACGAAGTCGGAGGCCGGCGAAGCCAGGAACACGGCGATGCCGGATAGATCGTTCGGCTCACCCCAGCGCCCCGCAGGCGTGCGCATCAGCACCAGCGAGTTGAGCCCTTTCACCTGCTCCCGGGCAGCTCGCGTCAGGTCCGTGTCGATCCATCCCGGAAGCACGGCGTTGACCTGGATCTTGTCCTTGGCCCAGCCCGAGGCCAGCGACTTGGTGAGCTGCACGATGCCGCCCTTGGAGGCGCCGTAGGCCGCCGCAAAGCCCGCGCCGAAGATCGACAGCATCGAGCCGATGTTGATGATCTTGCCGCCGCCTGCCTCCTTCATCACCGGATAGACGGCCTGCGACAGCGTGAAGGCGCTGGTGAGGTTCGTGTCGATCACCTGCTTCCATTCCTCGACCGCCAGTTCCTGCGGCGGCTTGCGGATGTTGATACCCGCGTTGTTGACCAGGATGTCGAGACGCCCGAGCTTGGCCACCGTTTCCTCGACGATGCGCTTGCACTGTCCGGCGTCCGTCACGTCGCCGGTGACGACCGCCGTCTTGGCGCCAAGCTTGCCCAGCTCCGCCGCAGCGGCCTCGCACTTCGCTGCATTGCGCCCAGCAACCGCAATGGCTGCCCCCGCGCCGGCAAGTCCGCGTGCCATGCCGAGCCCGATACCGCCATTGCCGCCGGTGACGAGCGCCACGCGGCCGGTGAGATCGAAGAGGTTCATGGCGTGCTCCGTCTGCCTGTTCAGATCATGCGCGTTGGTCAGTCGGCCTCAAATTCGCTTCTTGCGATGCCGCTCTGTCGAATGATGGCGCGGAGGGTTCCGGTCCGCAACGTTGCATGGTCCGGCACCGGGACCGTAATCGTGCCGGTGCCCTCTACCACCTTTTGCATGACAATGTGGCTGCCGCGCTGGCGTGCCTTAACGAATCCGTGCCGGGCCAGGATCTCACAGGCTTCCCTGCCCGACAGAACCCTTAGCCTACCCAACCGCGACCTCGACGCGCGTCACATAGATTTCGTCACGCAGGCGTTGCTTGATCTCCTCGGGCGATGCTGTTTCGAGGAATAGCTCCAGGGCCTCCTGCAAATTGGTTCGTGCTTGCTCGATCGTGTCCCCCTGGCTGGCGATATCAAGCTCAGGGCACAGCGCAACAAAACCATCGTCCTCACGTTCGATGATCGCCGTGAATTGCCGTGTCATTCGGATGCGCTCCGTCACAGGCCGCCCAGCCAACAATAGCTTATTTCTGCAAGAACCGATACCGCACCGGCCGTCCGCTCAAACCTTCCGCGGCGGACAGGATCGCGTTCACGTCCAATCCGTAGTGGCTGTAAAGCTCGCTCAGCGAGCCCGACTGCCCGAAGTGCTCCACGCCCAGCGCCCGCACGCGATGGCCGAGCACGCCGCCGATCCAGGACAGCGCCTCCGGATAGGCGTCTGTCAGCGTGATGATGCCGGCATCGCGCGACAGCTCCGCCAGCAAATTCTCGATGTGCGCACGCGTCTCCGGCTCGCCATGCTCGCGCGCGCGCTGGGCCGCGTGCCATCCCGCCGAGAGGCGGTCGGCGGATGTTACCGCCAGCACGCCGACGCGCCGGTCCTCCGCCAGCAGCCCCGCCGCTTCGATCGCCTCCGGTGCCACGGCCCCCGTGTAAACGATAGCGAGGTCAGTGCCCGGCTCCGGTTTCCTGAGCCAGTAGGCGCCATCGATGATCTCGGTGCGCAGTGTCTCCGTCATTGCCCGCGTGGGCTGATCGAGCGTTCGCGTGGTCAGCCGCAGATAGAGCGAGCCACCCTTCTCGTCGCGATGCCAACGCTCCTCCTTCTCCTCCGGCGCCTCGCGTTGCATGTAGTCGAAGCCCCACTCCATGATGGCGGCAAGCTCGTCCACATAGGTCGGCTCGAAGGTGGCCAGCCCGTCCTGCGCCATGCCGATCAGCGGCGTGCCGATGGATTGGTGCGCGCCGCCTTCCGGCGCCAGCGTGATGCCCGCGGGCGTGCCCACCACCATGAAGCGCGAGTCCTGGTAGCAGGCGTAGTTCAACGCATCGAGGCCCCGGCACACGAACGGATCGTACAGCGTGCCCACCGGCAGCAACCGCTCGCCGAACAGCGTGTGCGACATGCCCAGCGCCGACAGGTTCAGGAACAGGTTCATCTCGGCGATGCCGAGCTCGATGTGCTGCCCCTTGGGGCTCATCACCCAACGCTGCGGCGACATCAGGCCCCGTTCCTTGAACAGGTCCTCCTGGCTCTGCATGGAGAACAGGCCGCGCCGGTTCACCCACGGCCCGAGGTTTGTCGAGACGGTGACGTCCGGCGAGGTGGTGACGATGCGATCCGCCAGCGGCCCGCCTGCCCGCGCGATCTCATCGAGCACGCGGCCAAAGCCCTGCTGCGTCGACATCGCGCCCTTGGCTTCGATCTTCGGGAAGTTGTCGACGGGAATGCGCGCGGCCTTGAGTCTACGCCTGCCCTTCTGCACGAACGGCACGCGCTTGAGATAGTCCTCGATCTGCGGCGCCGGGATTGCGAGCCCTGCCAGCCGCTCCCACTCCTCGCCCTGGTTGATGCCCTGCTTGGCGCGATACTCCTGCATCTGCGCCTTGGTCATCAGGCCGGAATGATTGTCCTTGTGACCTTGGAACGGCAGGCCGTAGCCCTTGATGGTGTAGGCGATGAAGCACACGGGCTGGCCCGTCGGCGCGCCGGCGAACGCTTCCAGGATCGCCTCCATGTCGTGACCGCCGAGATTGGTCATCAGCCGCGCCAGCTCGGTATCGTCGTGCCGGCGCACGATGGCGAGCGTATCGGGATGGATGGCGAGGTCTTCCTCGAGCTGCCGCCGCCACGCCGCGCCGCCCTGGAAGACCAGCGCCGAGTAGAGCATGTTGGGGCAGTCGTCGATCCACTCCCTGAGGCGCGCGCCGCCCGGCTCCTTGAACACGGCCTGCAGCAGCTTGCCGTACTTGATGAGCACGACCTTCCAACCGAGGTTCTCGAACAGGCCGGCGACCTTCATGAACAGCCGGTCGGAAACCACTGAGTCGAGGCTCTGGCGGTTGTAGTCGATCACCCACCAGCAGTTCTCCAGCCCATGCTTCCAGTATTCGAGCAGGGCCTCGTGCACGTTGCCTTCGTCGATCTCGGCATCGCCCATGATGCCGATCATGCGTCCCTTCGGCCAGTTCGGGCTCCAGCCCTTGGCATGCACGTAGTCCTGCACGATGCTCTGGAAGCCCGTCACCGACACGCCGAGGCCGACCGAGCCGGTCGAGAAGTCGACGTCGCAGGAATCCTTGGTGCGTGAGGGATAGGACTGCGCGCCGCCGAAGGCGCGGAAGTTCTGCAGCTTGTCGAGCGTCTGATGGCCGAGCAGATACTGGATGGCATGAAACACTGGGCTCGCGTGCGGCTTCACCGCCACACGGTCCTCCGGCCGCAGCACATGGAAATAGAGCGCCGTCATCAGCGTGACGAGCGAGGCTGACGAGGCCTGATGCCCGCCTACCTTCAATCCGTCGCCGCGATCCACCTCGTGGTTGGCGTGGTGGATCATGTAGGACGACAGCCACAGCACCTTGCGCTCCAGCTCCCGCAGCATATCGAGCGTGGTGGTGTCTCTTGGGACCATACGGGCGCCTTCCATCAGCGCGTTCCTCCGGGATTGCTGCGCACGTCCACCTCGAAACCGGCTTCGCGCAGTTTGGCAACGGTTTCGTCGAGATGACCGCGGTCGCGGGTCTCGACGACGAGTTCCAGCAGCGTGCCCTTGGCCGGCAGATCGGAGAAGACCCGCTGGTGATAGACTTCAACGATATTGGCACCGGCTTTTCCGAACAGGGCGGCGACGCGCGCCAGCTCGCCCGGCTGGTCCGTGAGGTCGACGACGAGCTGGCTCAGCCTGCCTTCGCGGGCCAGCTCGCGCGTCAGCACGCTTGCAAGCAGGCGGGTATCGACGTTGCCACCGGTCAGCACCAGCCCGACGTTGCGGCCCTTGAACAGGTCGCGATGCGCGCACACCGCGGCGAGCCCGGCGGCGCCCGCGCCCTCGGCCACCGTCTTCTCGATATTGATGAGAAGGCTCACGGCATTCTCGATCTCGGATTCGGAAACGAGGAGGACATCATCGACCAGGGCGCGGATGATGGGGATCGTGAGGCTGCCCGGCCCCTTCACCGCGATGCCTTCCGCTAGCGTATCGCCGCGCATGGGCCGGCTTTCACCTTTGATCAGGTTGTACATCGAGGGATAGAGTGCGGCCTGCACGCCGAATACGCGCATGTCGGGCCGCAGCGCCTTGGCCGCGATCGCCATGCCGGAAATCAAACCGCCGCCGCCGATCGGCACCACCAGGGTGTCGATCTCCGGCGCGGCGCCCAGCATCTCGAGCGCCGTCGTGCCCTGGCCGGCAATAATCAACGGATCGTCGTAGGGGTGAACGAAGCACAACCCGCGCTTGCCGCCATACTCGCGCGCGAACGTCGCGGCCTCTTCCACCGTGCGGCCTTCGAGGATCACCTCCGCGCCGTGCCGGCGCGTGTTCACCACCTTCACCGTCGGTGTATGCACGGGCATGACGATGGTGGCTGGAATCCCGAGCCGGCTCGCGTGATAGGCCACGCCTTGCGCGTGGTTTCCGGCCGACATGGCGATCACGCCGCGCTTGCGCTCCTCGGCGGTCAGCGCGGAGAGACGATTGAACGCGCCCCGCTCCTTGAAGGACGAGGTGAACTGCAGGTTCTCGAACTTGAGCCAGATCTTGCAGCCGAGGATTTCCGAGAGCGTGCGGCTCCAGTCGCAATCCGTCTCCAGGATCGACCCACGCAGGCGGGTGCGCGCGGCCTCGATGTCCGCAAGCGTAACGGGCAGGGTAGCAGCGGACGTCACGGCCGTTCCATATCCTGAACTTTCGAGGGAGCCCTCGGTTTGGGGCGCCAATCTAGGCGACGAGAAAGGCCCTGTCCCGGCGATTTCGTTCAAAGCATCCATGCCATTCGGCAGCATCTCGGCGCCGGCGGCCTTGCAGCCTGACAAGCGGCCCCCGGTTCGTTAAGAAGAGCCCGGGATCACTTCCGGGATGAGGAGACGAACATGGCGAAGGTGGCTTGGATCGGACTTGGCGTGATGGGCTACCCCATGGCCGGCCACATCCGCAAGAAGGGTAACCATGACCTCACCGTCTACAACCGCAACGGCGCCAAAGCCGAGGCCTGGGCCAAGGAATATGGCGGCAAGACCGCTGCCACCCCGGCGGACGCTGCCATGGACGCCGACTTCGTCTTCTGCTGCGTGGGCAACGACAACGATCTGCGCGAGGTGACGCTCGGTGCCAAGGGCGCCTTCACAACGGTCAAGAAGGGTGCCGTCTTCATCGACAACACCACCGCCTCCGCCGACGTGGCGCGCGAGTTGTATGCCGCGGCCAAGGCGAAGGGTTTCGGTTTCCTCGACGCACCCGTCTCCGGCGGCCAGGCCGGCGCGCAGAACGGCGCGCTCACCGTGATGATCGGCGGCGACCAGGCCACCTTCGACCAAGCCAAGCCTGTCATCGACCACTACGCCCGCATGGTGAACCTGATCGGCCCCGCGGGCGCCGGCCAGCTCACCAAGATGGTCAACCAGATCTGCATCGCCGGCCTCGTGCAGGGTCTTTCTGAAGGCATCCACATGGCGCAGAAGGCCGGCCTCGACCTGCAGAAGGTGATGGACACCATCTCTAAAGGCGCGGCGCAGTCATGGCAGATGGAAAACCGCTGGAAGACCATGAACGAGGGCAAATACGATTTCGGCTTCGCTGTCGACTGGATGCGCAAGGACCTCGGCATCTGCATGGAGGAAGCCAAGCGCAACGGCGCCAGCCTGCCCGTCACCCAGGTCGTCGACGGCTTCTACGCCGACGTGCAGAAGATGGGCGGCAACCGCTGGGACACCTCCAGCTTGCTCGCCCGCCTCAACAAGAAATGATGGTCATGGTCGGGCGTGTCCCGACCATCCACCCATCGGCGTGCTCCGCCATGTGATTAGGGCTGGATCCTCGGGACAAGCCCGAGAATGACGCTGCTATAGCGGTCCCCTGGTCCTTATCCCCGCCCCTCCGGGAGCTGATAAGATTGCCCTTGTCGCTGCTCCCGACGGGGCGCCTCCGGCTTTCCGCCACGATGCAGTGACCGGCGCCCGCCAAGGGGCCGGCTCTTTGACATCGTTATTTTTTTGGGCCGCCGGCTACGTCGCCGAGCTGCGCGAGAGCTTCAGGCGTATCGACGTCGAGCGCGATCGCATCCGTGCCGAGGTCGATCTCCATCACCTGGGCGGCGTGCTTGGCGAGCAGGCTCTTTGCACCGCTGTCGCCGCCAAGCTGGAGCAACTCGGCGAAGTAGACCGCGGGCCATAGCACCGGATTGCCGCGCTGCCCCTTGTGCACCGGCACGACGATCTTCTCCCCGTCGGCCCGGCGAAAAGCTTCCACCAGCCGGTCGATGTGCGCCGTCTCGATGCGCGGCATGTCGCCCAGCAGCACCAGCGCGCCGTCGCAGTCGATCGGCAGTGCGCGCATCCCCGCCTTCAGAGAGCTTGCAAGCCCGCTCGCAAAATCCGGATTGGCTACGAAGGTCACGGGCGCGCCTTCCAACGCCCCGCAAACCTCGCGCCGCATATGGCCGACCACCACCAGCACCGGCTTCGTGGCGCTGGCGGACGCGGCATCGACCGCCCTGCGCACCATGGGCACACCGCCGACGTCCGCGATCAGCTTGTTCTGTGCACCCATGCGGGTAGACCGGCCCGCAGCCAGGATCACGGCGGCAACACGTATCGTCCGATCAGTCAAAGGCCGGCACTCATTTTCGGCTGCGACGCCCGAGCAATCTGAAACATTGCGGCATCGAATGTTCCGTCGCAATGCGCGCGCCATCAACACATAGCAGTGCGTTTGCACTCAAGCTACGGCTTGCTGCGGCGTCTTCACATTTTGGGAACGATAGCGCGTGGGGGACGTTTTCAGCGAAAGCCTTAGTGAGAAGGAGAAACCGATGGCCTATGAGCACGACCCCAACACCACACCTCCGCCCCGCCGGCCCGTCAGCTACGAAGACGCGAGCAGCGGTTGGGGCTTGTTCATCATCGCCCTCGTCGTCGCAGGCGCACTGGCATTCATCTTCATGCTGCTGCCTGCAAGCGACACTGGCGACAAGCCGCGGGTGACTGAGAACGCACCCAAGATCGAGCGTCCGGCCACGACGCCGACGCCAGCCCCGCCGCCGGCTGCAACGCCAGCGCCTCCGGCCGGCGCCCCGGTGCCAACCACGCCGGATAACAAGTAACTCGCCGAACGGCGGAACATAGCGGGGCCTCGCTCAACGAGCGGGGCCCTCGCTTTTTGGTGTGCACGTTGCACACTGCGCAGCCACGCTCAACCCATGCGGCTGGAAAACGCGTAGGCAAGGATGAGCAGGATTACGGCGACGTGTGCCGCAAACACTGCCACCCCGCGCACAAAGGCACGATACGTTCTTTGATGATCAGCAAAGTCACCCGGCTGAGCGGGCTCGGATGTCGCCATGGTGGGGCTCCAGTTCTTCTGGCAGCGCCCCTGCCGCCACAACGTCACAACGAGGCCGCGGTTCCCTCGGCTTCGCCTGTTGCCCGCACTGGCCCGCTCCTACCGGGATGCCCGCTTCCGGGCGGCCTTCTTCGGGACCTTCTTGCCCTTCTTGCGCGCCTCGGACAGCCCGATCGCGATTGCTTGCTTGCGGCTTCTTACCTTTCTGCCGCTGCCGCCGCTCTTCAGCGTCCCGCGCTTGCGCCTGCGCATCGCACGCGCGACGTCCTTCGACGCCGACTTCGAATAGCGCCGCGCCATGCCGGATACTCCTGCAGCCCTTTGGCATCAGAACGCGGGGTCGATGAGTGGGTTCCTGCCCGCCGTTGCTGACGAACCGCCTTGCGGGCCTGCACCGCTTCCGTATCCTCATGCAAGGAGTATCCGTCAGTGGGGAAGGGAACGCCGTGCGTGTGACCACGATTGCCGACATCGTTCGCCGCTTCGCCGCCGAAACCCCCGACAACCTGGCGATCGAGTTCGGCGACAGCCGCATGAGTTGGCGCGACCTGGACCGCCGGTCCAATCACTGCGCGTCGGCCCTGCAGGCGCTTGGCATCGGCGCGCAGGACCGCATCGCCTTCCTGGCCAAGAACTGCGTCGAGTATTTCGAGGTCGCGTTTGCCGCCGCGAAACTGAATGCCGTGGTGGTCGCCGTCAACTGGCGGCTGACCCCCGCCGAGATCGCCTACATCGTCAACGATGCCCGCGCGCCCGTTCTCATTGCCGGACATGACTTCTTCGAAACGACGGCTTCGATCCGCAAGGAGCTAACGCATGTGAAGCATGTCGTCGCCATCGGCAGCCATCCTGGTTGGATCGCCTATGAGCGATGGCTCGAGCAAGCCGGCGATCGCGATCCACATGCGCCCGTCACCCAAGACGATGTCTGCATGCAGCTCTACACCAGCGGCACCACCGGCCTCCCCAAGGGCGTGCTGACCACCAACGTCAATCTGTTCACCCTGCTCGGCAATGCACAGGCCGCGTGGCGGTTCGATCGCAGCTCCGTCAACCTGGTGTGCATGCCGCTGTTCCACATCGCCGGATGCGAGTGGGCGCTGGCAGGCATGGAGCTCGGCGCAGCGACCATCCTCGTCCGCGACTTCGATCCCGCGCAGATCCTCGATTTGATGCAAAACAAGGCGATCACCAACGTACTGTTCGTGCCCGCCATGCTCGGCTTCATGGCGCGCGTGCCTGGCGCGGAGGCACGACAGTTCCCCGCGCTCAGGTCCATCGTCTACGGCGCCTCGCCGATCACCGACGAGACCCTGCTTGCGGCCATGCGCACCTTCAAGTGCGAGTTCGTCCAGCTCTACGGCATGACCGAGACCACCGGCGCCATCACGGAGCTGACCGCAGCCGATCACGATCCCGCCGGACCGAAGTCCTACCTCCTCAGGTCCGCCGGCAAGCCGTTTCCTTGGGTCGAACTGCGCATAGTCGACGCGGAGGGGCGCGATTGCGCGGCGGGCGAGGTTGGCGAGTTGTGGACACGCTCCGCGCAGAACATGCTGGGCTACTGGAACAAGGCCACGGAAACCGGCGCCACCCTCACGGCGGACGGCTGGCTCAAGACCGGCGACGCCGGCTATATCGACAAGGACGGCTACGTGTTTCTCACCGACCGTGTGAAGGACATGATCGTGTCCGGCGGCGAGAACATCTACCCGGCCGAGATTGAGAACATTCTCGCCGCGCATCCCGCCATTGCCGAAATCGCCGTCATCGGCGTGCCGGACGACAAATGGGGAGAGACCGTCAAGGCGGTCGTCGCGCTGAAAGCCGCAGCGCAAGCGAACGCCGCAGATATCCTCGCCTTCGGCAGGGCGAGCCTCGCCGGCTACAAGTGCCCCACGTCGGTCGACTTCATCGCAGCCCTGCCGCGCAACCCCTCCGGCAAAGTCCTGAAGAAGGATCTGCGTGCGCCCTACTGGTCCGGAAAGACGCGACGCATCAATTGATGCAGCGCCCGTCACGCAACTCAAATGCGGGCAACTTCAGGCAATATGGTGGGTGTAGAAGGACTCGAACCTTCGACCCGCTGATTAAGAGTCAGCATGTCCTATGCTTTTGACTCACATACAACGTTGATATTGCTCGTTTTTGTTAGTGGCTCCTTATCGCGAACAGGGGTATTTAGCATGACACCAGCATGACTTTTGGAACGCGGGGGATAGCCGTCATGGCTAAGGGGAAGCTCACAGGCAAGGCGATATCCAGCCTACGGAGTGAGGCGAAAGACAAAGGAAAGCCGGTGATCCGTTGGGACACTGAGCTTCGAGGATTTGGTGCCCGTGCAGCTCCGGATGGTCGCGTGACCTGGGTGTTTCAGCACTACATCGGCAAGCATCAGAAGCGCCTTGCCTTCAATCATTGTCCACCTTTGGAGCTGGATGACGCTCGCAAGGAAGCTGAGAAGCTACGAGCTGATGTGAACCGTGGAATTGATGTACTCGACCGCAAGGCACAGCAGCGTAAGGCACGCATTGCGGCTCTGGAGGGTGCCAAGCTGGGCGAGACTGTTGAGCGGTACCTCAAACGCCACTACCAGCCTGACGCTTCCAAGCCTTCAAGCTACGGGATGCAGGTCAAGCGCATATTCGAGAGCAAGGAAGGTGGTGTGATCGAGACGCTTGGCAAGGACACCCTTGTTGCGAGCATCACCAAAAGCGAGGTGCGCGCGCTTCTGAACGCCAAGCGCGATGCAGGAAACCATGGGTACGCTCGCTACGTGTTCGCTGTGCTCCGTCCTTTCTTCAAATGGTGCGTTGAAGAAGACCTTATGCCGGTCTCTCCGCTCGCTGATCTGCAAGCACCAGCACCGTCTGAGGCACGTGACAGGGTACTAACTGACACTGAGCTGAAGTCGCTATGGGAAGCGACCGACGACATGGGCGATCTATGGCGTCCGTTCTATCGATTGCTCATTCTCACTGGTCAAAGGCGAGAGGAAGTCGCTGGCATCGGTTGGTCTGAGCTAGATACCGACGCTGGACTGTGGACGATACCTCCTGAGCGTACCAAGAACGGCAAAGAGCACGTTGTGCACCTGTCTCCGCAGGCTTTAGCGGTCATCGAAACCGTCGATAGGAGGGAGAAAACCGACCTGCTTTTCACCACTACGTTGGAAACCGCGATCAGCGGCTACGGCAAGGCGAAAGCACGACTCGACGGGCACATGAAAGAGGCCCTTGAAGTGCAGGAATTGAAGCCGTGGCGAGTACATGACCTCAGACGCACCGCAGCCTCAGGGATGGCCAAGCTTGGCTTCCAACCTCACATCGTGGAACGGGTACTCAACCACGTATCAGGTGCTCAGGGCGGCCTCGTAGGCGTGTACCAGAGGTACGAGTACCTCGATGATCGGAAGCGTGCCCTTCATTCCTGGGGCGACTACGTGGAAACGGTCATTTCTGGTGCTGAAAAGGCATCAAATATCGTCAGTTTCACCCCTCAAAATGCAGCAAAAACGGCCTAAAAAGGGTCCTTTTGTATTGTTTTTCAGTGGGTTACTGAAGCCGAGGGGTACCCATAACACCAGCCTACGCAAGCTATAGCTAAGCGATTGATTTATAATGATATATCACGTCTGACCCGTGGCGAACTGCACTTGCTGCAAGGGGGTTGGCGATACTGTTAACGCACCCTTTACCTAGTGTGTTCTGGATAGGTGCATGCGGTACTCGCTCCTAGCTGCTGGCGCTTTCCTCGCTGCCATGACGGTACCGACAGGGCGGGATATTCCACCGCCTCCTGCCAATCCCTATGACGTCGTGAGCATGCGGGACTTTGGCTTTCCCAGTGGGCCTAGGTGTCTTGAGCGCTTCAACGGGTGCCAAGTGTGCGTTGCTGCTGGTTGCTCTAATCCCGGCATCGTCTGCCGCGTGCAGCATGAATGGCGCTGTAGGCGTTGGTCTCGGTAGAGACTTCTCAAGCAAATCACTTCAGACTCATGGGTGCCCTTAAAACAGGGCGGGGACCAAAGGTGCTTGGAACACCGATGATCCCCTTGAACCGAACCTTGGATAAGAAGGAACGATCCCATGTCGAAATATACCACGCCATTAGTACGTGTTGTAGCGGTAGTTGCATGTACTGGATTAGTCGTTGCCAGTGCAGGCTTTGGAGCTGTGTACGCATACACGATTGGAATACAGCACGGCATCCTGTTGGCCGGACTCACAGTCCTCTTTGCCGTCGCTCTTGAACTGATAAAGCCCCTAGCTATCCACGGTGCGATAGGTGCTCTAGCTAGTTGGCGTACATGGCCACGCGCGTTAGCGCTGTCTGTCCTTGGCATCGTTGCCGTTGCCTACTCCCTGCAAGCCGAGTTGGCCCTTACAGCTTCAAGCCGTGGGGATCTCACCGCCAAGCGAGAGCAAGCATCGGATGCATCTGTGCGGGCCAGGGAGAGTCACCAGCGGGCAAGAACCGAGCTGGCGTCCCTCAAGGCCTCACGACCAATCGGGGAACTGGAGGCCCTTGTAGAGTCTGCTAGGCCCGTGTGCCGGGTACAGGTAGATGGACGGGGCAGACAGACGGTGTGCTCCAAGCCTTCCCATCTTGTTGCTGAGCTGGGACGGGCAAAGCGAAAGCAGGAGCTAGAGGCGGTACTGGCATCAGCCGACACTGCCCTTGCTAGTGGTCCTGCTGTCAAAGGCGTTGATCCGGGAAGCACAGCGATTGCCACCTACCTAGGAACCATGGGCTACGTGGTTCAGGTAGAGACCCTGGGGCAATGGCTCATACTGGTTCCGGTCCTAGCGCTGGAGCTTGGTTCCGCCCTTGGCTTGGTCCTTGTGTCAGCAGTCAGTGGCAGGCGAGAGGAACCACCTACCATCGTGCTTGAACCACTGCCAAAGAACCACGTGGTTCAGCCGCTCCAGCCTGCAATCAAGCTGCTTCCTGACAGGTCACAAGCCACAAGGGATGCCGTCTCTCGGGCGATCTTGGACCACCTAAAGAACCACGGTGGATCGATCAGCGGTTCCGAGCGAGCCCTAGCCAGGATCACGGGGACCAGTAGGGCAACAGTACGCCGTAGTGCTCTGGACCTAGCAAGCGCTGGGGTTCTGACCCTGGAGCCCTCAAGGCAGGGCACAGTGATGAGTCTGGTTTGAGCTAGTATCGTTTCCTGAATGAACCTGGGGGAAAGAAAACTCAGTCTATTGGCTTTCTTTCCCCTTCTCCAAAACCCCAGGATATATGTTTGAATTGCGATTTATCTTGACAAGCGTGCATATACATAGTACAGTGTGAATATAGGGGGGATGTATCCTTATCTCATTTAGAGTTATCTTGACGGCTATGTATATGCATGGTATAGATACTTTCAAGGGGGATTAAATCCTCCGTCGCCCTAATCGGGCCAATAACAATAAGAAGGGAAAACCCCCGAATGGCGCCATTAGACGCCTCAACCCTGCCTACCCCCCACCCCGATACAGAACGGCCGTCCTACCCCCCCAAAGTCCGCCCTACGCGGGTGTCCGAATGGGAGAGGTCAGACAGCTACAGGGGTGTCCTGTTCCCGATCCCCGATACCAACTGGCGAGTAGCGGTTTGCCGCGAGGGTCGTCAGTGGCTTCTCCAACAACGCGAGGCCAAGGATCATTGGGAGTCGAGAAAGTACTTCGCCCGCAAGGGACGGCTTGCGACGGTCATTTCAGACCAACTTGGCGAAGCTGCATTCCAATCCGTCAAACGGCAACTAGAAACACTGCCCATTTGAAAGGAAATCATTTGATGAGATCAAACGACTTAAACCCTACCTACCGGCTTCACGAGGTTGAAAAGCTGAATGAAGGCGAAAAGCAATTTGCAAAGATGGAAGCCCGCAATGCTGCATCCATGATCGTTGAACGCCACAAGGGCAAGTCCCCGGAGTTCTTTTGGATGGTGGCTGATGCCTTGAAGGAAATGGCTGATGCTGCCGTCAAGGCGAGGGAGGCCCGGTCATGACTAGCCTAAAGGATCGGTACTCCATTGAGGAAGACCGCAAGCAAGGTGACCTTGATCCCAAGACCGCCATTGCAGGTCAAGCCACACGGACGAGGGACTACAAGGGGTACACGCTGGAGAGGCGCAACCCATTTGGCTTCTGGTTCGTCGTTGGGCGCGATGATCTCGGGACGTTCACCACGCAAGAGGCTGCCCATGCCTGCATTGACGACCTTGAGAAGAAGGGCAGCGCATGAAGCAACGGCCTATCGAGGTATTGAAAGATAAGGACGGCAAGACCTTTGTACGTGTGCCGTGTGGTCCACGTGCGGAGTGTCATGCTGAAATCGAATTCCGGGACTGGGAGAACCTTCTCAGCCTCGGATACACCGGCAACCTTGGCTTCTTTGAATTGCGAAGGAACGGGAAGCGATACGCAACCCTTTCTGACTCCAAAAGCAAAGGTGGCGTTGTACTCGCGGCAAGGATCATTGCCGACGCCAAGCCGGGACAACGAGTGCACTTTGTTGACGGCAATCCCCTCAACCTTCGTCGATCAAATTTGGAGCTACGGAGTACGAGGGCTGACACCATGAAAGGAAGTGATGCAGCGTACCAATAATTCATTAGACCATCTGCCGGATATTATTCACGGCTTTGAAGTTCTTACCATTCCCAACCCCAGCGACGAGAGGGGCGTTATCCGAACATACCGGATCGACAATTCTTTCATCGTCACCAAGCACAACCCACACCTGCATCATAAGGTGCGGGAACGTATTGATGGGAAGCCCATGCCAGAACGATTGGCTACGGGTGTGTTTAGTTCACTCGATGCCACTTTGAAGGCGATACGGGTGGAGCTGGGAAGGGAAGGCCAACAGCAATAAGAAAAGAAAGAGAGATATTAAGATGATTGATTTGACGAAAGTACCTTTGAGCGACGAGCAGATTGCGTACCTCGTAAAGATGGGGGTGCGCCTGTTCCACGACTTCAAGAAGCGCGAGACGTACATATCAGAAGCGTACTGGAGCTACACCCATCCGTCTGTGAAACGCGCGCTTATCGCCATGGTGACTGAAGACCAGACCGAGGGTCTTAGCCATGAGTGATCAGCAATGGGACTGTACCGACACTGGCAACAAGGAAAGGTTCGTACGCCAGTGGGAGGGAAAGCTGATGTTCCTGCGAGAGCGCAGGCAGTGGCTTTCATTCGATGGGCGATGCTGGGCACCCGATCACGCGATCATGTCCAAGGCGGAAGAAACCGCTAAGAGCATTTTCATTGAAGCGATCGAGTCTAAGAACACCACGGAGCTAGGCCGCTGGGCTGTTGCTTCTCAGGCGACCAACAAACTTGAGAGCATGTTGAAGCGAGCTTCCGAACCCTTGGGCGTTAGCGTCAAGGAATTTGACCAAGACCCGTACTTGATCAATTGCAAGAACGGAGTCGTGGACCTGAGGACTGGCAAGCTTGAAGCACATGACCCAAGCCAGAGGTTCCTGCAAATAACGGACGTTGACTATGATCCGCAGGCCAAGTGTCCAACCTGGCTGACGTTCCTGGCTGACGTTCACGAAGGCGACAGCGAGCTAATTAGCTTCCTGCAACTTCTGTACGGCTATGCGACTACTGGCCTCGTGAGGGACCACATCTTCGCAATCCTGTACGGGGACGGAAGGAACGGCAAAGACACCGAGGCTGACACCATTAGGCAGATACTCGGCGACTATGGTGCAACTTCCGAGTTCGCGATCTTCCTTGAAGGCAGCAACAATATCGCTCGCTTTAGAGAGGCCATTGGCAATCTCAAGGGCAAGCGGATGACGTTGGCTTCTGAGGCACCGAGGAACGTTGTATTCAACGATACAGTGATCAAGCACTACTCAGGTGGCAATCGCCGTGAAGGTGCTGTCATTCACGGAAAGTCATTTCAGTACGATCCGTCTGACAAGCTGTTCTTGGTGACGAACTACCTGCCCATCGTCAAAGACACGACAACCGCCTTTTGGGATCGTGTCGCCGTGGTTCCCTTTCGCAAGCAGTACACCGGCAACAAGCAGGATACTGGATTGAGGGACAAGCTGCGCGCTGAGGCAAACGGCATCTTCAATTGGTTGCTCGAAGGCGCTCGGCGTTACCTTGGTGGGGAGAGCGTACGCAACAAGCCTACTGCGGTGTTAGAAGCCAATCGCGAATACGAGTACAGCCACGATGATCTTAAGCGGTTCATCGCCGATTGTTTGGCCAAGAGTCCCGGCGCCAAGATCGGGAGAGGTGCCACTTACGAGCGGTACTGCGATTGGTACAAAGATGCAGGCGCTGATGGTGAGCCGTGCCCTTCCAAGTACTTCAAGGAACGGATGGGCAAGCGTGGCGTACCGAGCAAGGATACCAACCTTGGTGGTCAGTTCATCGGGTGGACGTTCAAGACAGCAAGCACTTCGCTTCGTTCAGCCAACGACAATCCAGCCCCACAGAAACCTCAATCGATACAGGCGGTGGTGAAGGATCAGTTCGGATTGCCGCCAGAATTCTACTCGCCTCTAGAGGATGAGTACGCTCAGCCAAGCAGGGTACAGGAAAAGCAAGTGCGGCCTGTATCTGGTGCGGCTGCGGTGATGCGGCTTCTAGATTGAGGTGGTGCGCGGCCTCCCCTTGTATCTCCTGTCATCGATTTTGAATGATTGAGTGGGACCAAGAGGTAGGTGAAAGTATTTCCCTTCAGATACGCGATAGGGGGAATAACAGTTGACCTACCTCTACCCACCTCCGCATCGGTTCTGGGAAGTGCAAGAAGTGCCCATAGTCATTGAATAAGTGGGCTGTGTACCCGCTACCCTGGGTGTACGGCCTCTAGGGTGTGCTCACGTCCCAATGCGTGGGTGCTCCCCTAAGGAGACCCGAGGGTATCAACGCTCCGTAGGTAACCAGCCCTACAGCTTGGCCCTCGGGGGCTCCCCGGTCTGACCTCACTATGCTTTGGGAGGCTGATAAGCACCGATCGCCTTCTCAAGCTCTGCTTGTTTATTGGCCTTCTGTTTGGCCTGCTGATCTTCCTCCAGAATCACGATTATGGACTCGCGTAAAACAGGAAAGAAACCAAGACACGCCTCCTCGTCGAGCTCGTGTATGCCGACACTCAGTATGCTATATATCCTTCGGTTCTTTACCAGGAACGAAGGCAGATGATTTTTGAGCAGCTCAATCTTGTCCTCCATTCGCTTGCTATGGAAGTCGTCGTCGGACCATCCGTTTGACTCCTTCTGCTCAGCAAAGCGCCTTCTCAATAGGTGCTCAAAAACGCGCCGCAGGTAGACAAATGATCCGATGCCTACGCCGTGGCTAGCTAGTCCGATAGCGCTGTGAAGCTCTCGCGCATCTTGCTTGTCAAGAACGGAGCGGTAGACTTTGCTTTCATCGTTGGCGATGTCAGCTAGCGACGGGAACTGGCCGATCTTCTGAAGAACAAACTTCTCTGCCGCAATTATGAATTTCACCCGATGCTTCTCAGATCGAGCGCAAGTGAGTCGTACGACTAGGTGCTCGAATGAACCATCCCATTTTCCCCACCAGCTCATTGGATGTTCCATGTTGGTGGTTAGGGTGTAGGTAGTGTTCTCCTGACAATCGATACAGTGCCCGTCCAGTTTGGTGCCGTCTGTAACTAGCCTTCTCAGAGCAGGATTCAATTTTACTCCTACTCGCTCTGAGTAGAGGGGGGTGTTCAAGAGAAATTCTTCGACGGATGAGAACTCTTTGATCGTGGTCATGGCAAAACTCTAGCAGCTATCGCCCGCCGGGAAAGTTTCGGCACACGGTCAAAGACGAATTTCTGTGCGATATTCTCCGTGTGCAATCCTCCCCGAAAGGGGACCCCCCATCCCCCACATACGAGTTGTACCCTCACCGTCCCTAGGTACGCGTGGCGTCCTTCGCGGCGATGGGTGCTTAGCTCAGTTGAGTAAGGCAGGGCGCTAGCCATGCCGGTAGCGAGCAAGCCGAGCTTGCGAGGCGAGGAGCGAAGCGACGGGCGAGCGGAGCTGCTGACCTACAAGGACACCAGCATGACTTTCTCGGTCGTAGGGCTTTCTCAGAACCCAGGAACCTCACGTAAGTCCCTGATTTGATTGGTGGGTGTAGAAGGACTCGAACCTTCGACCCGCTGATTAAGAGTCAGCTGCTCTACCAACTGAGCTATACACCCATCCCGCGCAGGCCGTTCGTTGCATGCCTACGCCACGCCCTCCGCGGGAACGGAAGGCGAAGCGGGCTTTTAGGCTGCAAGCCCGGCGCCGTCAACGCCGGCCTAGATCGGCCTGCATCTTGGCATGATTTCCTGAATTCTGCCGGCCTCGGCGCTCAAGCTCGCCCGCACAGCGGTGTCCGGATGCTCGGCGATGGCTTCCTTTAGATTGGACAAGCCATCCTCGAGATCTTCGATGGCATCGAGCACGTCCTCGTTGGCTTCTGCGCGGTCTGTTTCGGGCATCGCGCCCTCCTTGCACCGTGGCAACTGCGCTGCGCCTTGGCCCGGGCTGGCGGCAAACCGTTTGCCTCAGGGCCCGATCAGAAGATGCTCCCTCGTATCGAGCGATTCAAGGATGGCGGCGCTGCCGCGAATGACGCAGTGCATGGGCGTGGGCGGCACGACGAACTTGACACCCACGCTGCGCTGAAGCGCGACATCGAGCTTGTCGAGCAGCGCACCGCCCCCTGTCAGCAGAATGCCGCGCCGCATCACGTCATGGGCGACGGCGGGCGGCAGGTCTTCAAGCGCGCGGCGAATGAATTCGCTCATCTCGCCGATCGGCCGCGACAGGGCCTCCGCCAGGTCGGATGGCGTCAGCACCACGTCCTTGGGCCGCCCGTGGCGCAGATCGCTGCCCTTGATGCGGATCTCCACCTCGCGTCCGTTGGCATGCGATACGGCGGTACCCGCTTCGATCTTCAGGCGTTCCGCATTCGCTTCGCCGATGATGAGATCATGCTTGCGCCGCACGTGCCGCACGATGGCTTCGTCCATCGCATTGCCGGCAACTCGCAGCGCACGCGCCTGCACGACGTTGCCTTCCGACAGCACGGCAATGTCGGTGGTGCCGCCGCCGATATCGACGACCATGAAGGATTCTGGATTGTCGATGGGCAGCCCGGCGCCGACAGCCGCCGCCACCGGCTCCTCGAGCAAATAGACCTTGCGTGCTCCAGCGGACAGCGCCGTCTCGTAAACCGCGCGGCGCTCCACCGGCGTGGCACCGGCCGGCACGCCGATCAGGATGCGCGGACGCCGGAACCCCAGCATGGATTTCGCGCGCGTGATGAAGTGGCGCAGCATTGCCTCGGTCGCAATGAAATCGGCGATCACGCCATCACGCATGGGGCGGATAAGTTCGACGCGCTCAGGCGGCCGGCGGGCGATCAGCGCCTTCGCCTTGAGGCCGACCGCAAGCACATCCCGGGTGCCCGCGCGCATCACGGCGGCGACGACGGACGGCTCGTCGATGATGACGCCACGCCCCACCACATGCACCAGCGTGTTGGCTGTGCCGAGATCGATGGCGATGTCGTCGGAGAACACCGAGGCCATGTTGTCAACGCTGCGTGCCGTCCGGTCGCCGTCTGGCCGGCCGGGATTCTTGTTTGGATGCCAACAGATTAGCTGACAGGTCGCAGCCCGCCAACCAGGAGGCGGACGAGTTTCGTTAGCTTTGCTCCTTCAATCGTGCGACCTCCGTGCCTGCGGCATCGCGCAGGGTCAGGACGCCGCCGTCGATCCGGAATGTCCGGGCGGCGGCCAGTACCTCAAGAAATGCGCGCTCCTGCGCCATGGCCGCCTCCGCACATGCCATCCGCGTCGTCGCCACGCTGGTGAAGGCGATGCTGCCGCCAGCAACCGATACCGATCCCATCAACCGGTTACAGCCTGCCGAGCCGGTCACCTTGCCCGCAGCAATCGTGAAGGTGGACCTGACCGCGGCACTGACTGCCTGACCCTTGATGCGCTCGGCGACCCAGGTGCGCCCCTCCAAGCCTTCGGCCTGCGCCATGCTCGTCACCACCAGGAACGTCAGCGCCGCGAGAACCAGGCCTCGAAGCTCACGCATAGAACGCCTCCAAAGACGACACGGCCTTCGAAGTCGCATGTCCCGCATGAATGCGGATTGAACGCGGCCGGCGCACGGCTGCTACTCGCTTAGTCCTTCAGCAGCCGAAAGGACTCCATGAAGGCGCGGACGTCCGCGCGCGATTCCGTCCCGAACGGGCCCGCATACACGGCCTGATAGAGGCGGTTGCCGACCTGGAACATGCGCTGGCGCATGACGGTGTTGTCGGGGAGCTGTGTATAGATCTCGCGGCCGTCTACCCCGTCGAGTTCAACCCGTGCTTGCCGCAGGAGCTTCCCCTGGGTGGCCGCCAGCAGCCCCATGACGTTCTTGTCGTAGTTTTTCACCGGGGCGACGGCGTACTGGGTGTACGTCACGGAAAAATGCCGACCCGGCTGGTCCACCTCCCATGTGGTGTGAACATGCGGCCCCGAGGCCGAGCGCCCCTCCTGCTTGTCGAGTGTTGGCTCCGCCGGGAACGTCACCGCAAAGCGGCCCTCCTTGTCGGAGAGCTCGAATGCGACGGCTGGACCAGCTCCAAGGATCCAGGCAGCGATGCAAAGCGCAGCCAGCAGCCGTCTCATCCACATGTCCCATCATTCGCGGGTGAAGACTGTGCAGCCGCCGCCCGTGCCGATTTGTGTGACCCTACGCCAGGAACTTGGCGATTGCTGGGGTTCGATTTGCGCTTGCCGCGGCATCCTACCAAAAGTATGTTCCCTTTTCGTTCTCGTGATGGTAGACATCTGCCCATGCCGCCTCGCGGCCCTGACGAGCGCAGTGTGCCCCCTACTCTCCGTGCTCGGGCCCGCGTGCGTTGGCGGCTTGTCGCCCTGTGATCGCCCCGGCTCCCCCCTCTGCCGGGGCGATCCGCGGGCGCGATGGGGTCAGTACCCTTCCTTCAAGAGCGGAAAGGCGCTGTCGAGCCACGCGCGCGCCAGCGGCGGTTCAGCCGCGACGTAGCTCCTGTTCAACTCGGTGAATGATGTCACGCCGAGCAAGCCGAGACACCGGATCACTTCGTCTTCGAGCAACTCCAGCATGCGCACCACGGCCGTCTCGCCGCCCGCGCCGAGTGCAAGCCCCTGCAAGCGTCCGATGCCCACCGCATCGGCCCCGAGCGCCATGGCTTTGACGATGTCGGTGCCGCGCAGGATGCCGCCGTCGACGATCACCTGCGCTTTGCCCCCGACGGCATCCACAATCTCGGGCAGCACCGCCACCGATCCCTGCGCATGATCAAGCTGCCGCCCACCATGATTGGAGACGTAAATGCCCTCAATCCCGTGCTCGAGGGCGATCTTGGCATCCTCCGCCGTCGCGATGCCTTTCAGGATGAAGGAAATCTTGAACTTCGACTTCAGCCGCGCCACGTCCGCCCACGAGAAGCGCGCCTGGAAGTAATCCGCCGGGTTGGAGCGCCGCGATGTCGTCAGGTAGCGCTTGGCCAAATCGCGCTCGCGACGGCCGTAGTAGTCGAGGTCCACGGTCAGGCAAAGCGCGATGTATTTGCTGGCCATTGCCCGCGCGATGTGATCCTCGACCCAGGCCGCGTCGCCGCGCACATAGAGCTGATAGATTTTGGGATAGTCGACGCATTCCGCGACGGCCTCGAGCCCCGGCGCGCACGCCGAGCTCAACATATGAAGCGCGCCGAATTCGGCAGCCGCCTTCGTAGGCCCCATACCGCCGCCCCGCGAGAAATCCTGCAGCGAGCCGATCGGCGCCAGGATGACCGGCAGGCGCACGTCCTGCCCAAAGATCTTGGCGCGCGCCGAGACCTTCTCGACGTTGCGCAGAACACGCGGCCGGAAGGCGAGCGAATCCAGCGCACGCCGGTTTCGCGCCAGCGTGGTCTCGGTCTCCGCACCACCCATCAGGTAGTCCCAGCTGCCGGGCGACAGGTTGCGCCGTGCCGGTTCGACGAACTCGTGCAGGACAGCGTATTGCAGGTCTTCGTTCATGCGGTTCCCCGGGAGCCCAAGTCAGCAGGACGCACAAAGCACTGCTGCTTCCACGAGTAAAGGACAAGCGCCGTCGCCCCTGGCATGCACCGGACAGCTTTTCGGGTGAAGCCCCGCTACGGGGCAGATCTTCTGGTTGCACTCGCAGGCCTCCCGGAACTTGGCCAGGCGACCGTTGATGTCGTCCTCGAAATCGCAAACTAGTCGAAGGACAGCGTGAACTGCGCGATAGGAGTACGCCCGAACGCCACAGGAGGTTGGACACAGCCGGTATCCTCCCAATACTGTCTGGCGAAGCGGGACGATACAGCAGCAACCATGACATTAACGGTTGTCTCGTCCTTCTCGACGCTACCGGACACCATCATGGTCTTGATGATTTCTCCCAGGACACTTGCGGCAGATTCCAAAGTGTAATCGCGATAGTTGTCCTGTTTGCAGCGTTTTATGAAAAACAGCCAATCGTGTACGATGAACGCAGGTGCATATCCCCAAGCCGAATAGTTCCGAAATGCACGCATAGGCCTCGGAATCGAGCCTCCATCCGTCAACATGCGCCCGGGCTTGATCTCCTCGCCCGTGCTTCGGGTAAATTTGAGGGGGCTCTTGTCGTCGGGCAAGAACAGGAACAAGTCAGGTTCGAGCCATTGCACGATGACCTTTCCTGACAGCTTACCGGCCTTAAGGTTTTCATACGTGTCGGCCTGCGCGGGCGCCCCAATCAGCAGCATCGGCAGTAGAACGATAAACACCAACCGCACAAGCCACCCCCAAATCGCGGAGACTCTATCTTGCATGTGATGCGAGATCGCAAATGCTGGAGATATGAAAACCATTGTCGGCGCTCAGGGTGTAATTTTTCCGGAGCCCTTCAATGTAGAAGTCGACAGTCTGAATCGCATCTACGAAATTGTACGCGCGGCTAAGCAAGTTTGGGTGCCCGACCTCGTACTCGCGTATCTTGATTTTCTCCGGCATCGGCTCGAACGTAATCTTCGCAACGCGAGCGATTTGCTTAATAAGCTGCACGGCGATTTGATGGCCAAAGGCTTGGACCCTCTCGGGCATTGCCGCGAAAGCGTATCTGTCTGCTTCCAACTCCATATCTCGAAGGGACGCACTTGCAGCACCGGTTAGATTGTGGCGCTTGCGCAAGTGACCCAGCTCGTGTCCGATGACCCAGTACCGAAGGAACTCCGAAGCAGCATCATCGATGACAGTGAAAATGCCAGCCCGAGTGCCAGGGTCGGCGCCCAGCATGTTGGTCCTACCGTCCATCAGGGAGAACCAACCGTCCAAAGCCTGAATTAGGGCCTGATCGCACACGATCAGATGGCTGTTCGGGATATAGCCGCAAGTACACGTCAACGCATTTTGGTTCAAGAGTCTTTCCGTGTCGTTCGCGATCGAAAAAATCTGGACGGTGCCTTTCGGTGCCGCGTTGTTGATCGTGTACTTGAGGTCGGTCGCCTTCAGGTAATCCGACATGATGTACATGAGCGCGCTGGCATGCCGGTTTGATAGCTTGCCCTCCGATCTATATTTCTTGAGAACGGCATAGGCATAGTCAGCCTCGCCCTTTGGGACCTCGGGCCATGCTTGCTGCAGAACGTATTTGTCGTGGACCGAGTTGGCCGTCACCAGAATTCCGGTGCGGTTCAAGTTCACCAAGTTCAGCTCGGCCGGCATCGCCGCGGTCTTCAGGCGATCCTTCGCAGCTTGCTCACCCTTCAGCTCGTACCAAATTGCGTAACGCGGTGATGGACTGTGCGTGAAGAATATCTTCTGCGGATAGACAATCGTGTATTCGGCAGCCTTCTCGGCCGCAACAAACTCGGTGAGGGGCAACGCTAGCAATCTGGTTTTGGCACCCAGCGCGCGCAGGCGTTTTTCAAGTGCGCAGTAGTTCAACGCCCCATCGAGCACCTCCATCAGCTCGACATGGGCTGGCGCCATCAAGCCGACGTGGTTCTTCCGATCGATTTCAAGCAGGCGTTCATCGAGTTGGCGCGATGTCGTACTATCGATCGTGCCCAGCACGCTGCATTCGGCAAAGATATCAGTGTCCTGCGCAAACGCCGTTGTTGAGAAAGCGATGCCGGCGCCAAATATGGCAGCCTGCGTGACCCGCAGTAAATTACGGAGCCTCAACATAAGCTTGCGCAACGGCCAACGATGAATGGCAATCAGACTAATGCGCTCACGGAGCGTCGGCAAGAGTGGCGAGGACGATCAGACCAACTAAATCTTCTGATTGTACTCGCCGACCTCGGAAAACTTGGCGAGCCGGCCGTCGATATCGGCGAAGATCGCGCGCATGTTCGCTTCCGACACCGGGCTCTCCACCACAATCACCAGCTCCGGCTTGTTTGAAGACGCGCGTACCAGGCCCCAGGTGCCGTCCTCAAGCGTCACGCGCACGCCGTTGACAGTGACGAGATCGCGGACCTTCTGGCCGGCGACCGTGCCGCCCTTGTCCGCCACCTCCTTGAACTGCGCGGTGACCTTGTCAACGACGCCATACTTGGCCTCGTCCGCGCAGTGCGGCGACATGGTGGGCGAACCCCAGGTCTTGGGCAGCGCGTTCTTGAGATCGGCGAGCGTTTTGTCGGGATTGCGGTCAAGCATGTCGCACACGGCAATGGCGGCGACGAGGCCGTCGTCGTAACCCTTGCCCAGCGGCGGCTGGAAGAAGAAGTGGCCGGACTTCTCGAAGCCGACTAGCGCCTTCTGCTCGTGCGTATAGCGCTTCATGTAGGAGTGGCCGGTCTTCCAGTAGAGCGCCTTCGCCTTGTTCGCGATCAGCACCGGGTCGGTCATGAACAGCCCGGTCGACTTCACATCGGCGACGAACACGGCATTGGCATGCTGCGCGGACAGATCGCGCGCCAGCATCACGCCCACCTTGTCGGCAAAGATTTCGTGGCCCTCGTTGTCGACCACGCCGCAGCGGTCGCCGTCGCCGTCGAAGCCGAGACCGACATCCGCATTGTTTTTCTTCACCGCATCGGCGATGGCGTGCAGCATCTTCATGTCTTCGGGATTGGGGTTGTAGCGCGGAAAAGTGTAGTCGAGCTCGCAGTCCAGAGGCACCACCTCGCAGCCGATCGCTTCCAGCACCTTCGGCGCGAAGGGACCTGCGGTGCCGTTGCCGCACGCGGCGACGACCTTCAGCTTGCGCTTCAGCTTCGGCCGGTCGGAGAGCGCCTTCATGTAGCGTTCGGCGAGGTCGGGCACGAACACATACGTGCCGCCGGACGCCGTTTGCGCCTCGCCGTTGAGCACGACCTCCTTCAGCGCCGTCATCTCGTCCGGGCCGAATGTCAGCGGCCGATGGAAGCCCATCTTGATGCCGGTCCAACCGTTGTCGTTGTGGCTTGCCGTCACCATCGCCACGCCCTCCACGCCGAGTTCGAACTGCGCGAAGTAGGCCATCGGCGACAGCGCCAGACCGATGTCGTGGACCTCGGCGCCGCCGGCGAGCAGCCCCATGATCACGGCCTGCTTTACGCTTGCGGAGTAGGAACGATAGTCGTGACCGACGACGAAGCGCTTCGGCAGGCCGCGCTTGCCCGCCAGCGTCGCCAGCCCGAGACCGATCAGGTTGAGCCCCTGCAGGTTGATCTCCTGGGGGAACAGCCAGCGCGCGTCGTACTCGCGAAAACCCGTCGGCTTCACGAGCGGCAGCCGCTCGAAATCGAGCGTGTTGGACTTCAGGTCGGAGCGCGGTTTCGGAAGCATGAGCCATACTCTGGAGGAACACCCGGACCTCAATAAATTTCCGCACCGCACAAAGCAAGGTTTGCGGGCGGGAGGCAGGTTGTCGGGCTAAGGCAAGCTATTCCTGGAGAACGAGCATGCCCGAGCGCATGTCCACGCGCTGCAGGCGCCCCAGAAACGACATGCCCAGGAGAGTGGTTCCAAGCTTCCCCTGCTCCATCACGGCACCCTGCACGTTGCGCACCGTGATATCGCCGATGCTGATCCGGTCGATCATCACCGGCGCCACGCGCGCGATGCCGTTGGCGGTGCTGACCCGGTGCGTGAAGTCGCCGTCGCGCACCGACAGGCCGATGCTGCGCGCATCCTCATAGGTAAGGGCGACGATCGACGCCCCGGTGTCGACAAGCACCTTCACAGTGCGCCCGTTCATTTCGGCATCGGCACGGTAATGGCCGAGCGCGCCGGCCGGCAGCTCGACCACCCGCTGGCCTTTGCCGACCGTTATTTCTTCGCGCTCGGGCATCGGCGTGGAAGCCGGCAAGGACGGACCCACCCCCGCAACGACGCGGGCCGCGCCTCGGATTTCGGAGAAATACATAATGCAGACAAGCGCTACCCCGGCGGCCAGAACCCAGCCGCCCGCCATCGCCGCCGCCTGACGTGCCCCGGGAGACATCGCCATTCTCAACGCCTGCCTCTAGCTGAGTTGCAGAGGCAGCGAGCAAAGGTCTCAGCCGCTACGCAACGTCAGATAATCGCTTGTGAACTCATAAGAGCGCAGGCGGCTTAAGAAACTCATACCCAGCAGGTTCTCCCTGAGCGTGCCTGGCTTGGCCACCAGCGCGTCGACATCGTTGAGGCTGATGCGGCCAATGCTCAGATTGCGCAGGCGCACGCTGGCCGCGAAGGTTGTGCCGTTGGCCGTTTGCACGGGTACCGTATACCGCAAGCGATCCAGATCGATCCCCAGGCGCTGGGCATCGGCAGGCTTGAGCACCACCGTCGACGCGCCGGTATCCACCAGCATGGTCAGCGTGATGCCGTTGGTTTCCGTCTTCACCAGGAAGTGGCCGTCTGACCGCCGCCTGATAGTTACCGATCGTTCACCCTCGACTTGGGAATCGCCACGCAGGGCCGTCCCTGGGGGCATCAGCTCTCCCACCACGCGATGCCCAAACCCGAACAGCTCCTCGCGGTAGCTGTATCCGCCGACCAGCACGAACACCATCAGCACCCAGGTCAGAAGATCGCGCACAGCCTGCCCGGTTCGCCCGCGATAGCTCCCGGCGAGCGAAGAGCCGATGAAAATCGCCAGCGCCACGCCGGCGACGATGACAGCAAAATCGGAAGGGTCGAACCCCGCAATAGATCCCGCGTCCGCACGCAGGAGCAGCGCGAGGCCGGCGATCATCAGCAGCAGCAGCGCAATCCAAGCGCCCATTCTCAGCTCTCCGCAGCGAGCCCCGGCCGCCGGCGTCGCTCGGGCAGGTCCCGCATGATTTTCGCGCGCTCTTCCCCGGTCAATTGTGACCAGCGCGCGATTTCACTCAGGGACCGACCGCATCCCTGGCAAAGACCGGTGTCCGCCTCGATCACGCAAACACGTACGCAAGGCGTTTCCATGGGCGCCGCGGGTACCTCGACGAAAATGTGCCGGTGTTACCCGATCACCACATCTATTGGGGTCAAATGTAGTGTCGCCTAGGGCGCGTGACAATCGCGTGCGGGCGCCGTCAGCGATCAGCTGGGGATTGTGCGAAGGCCCCGCTCATGCTCCGCCAGCGCGGCGCGCCACGCATGGCCGCCGGCGGTTGGCGGTGGCGTTCCTGCCCGAGAGGCTGCAGCGGGGGCATTGGGCGCAGGACCCGCCCCGGTGGGAGCGTGACGATGGCCTCGGTGCCCTTGCGCAGTTCCGACAGCAGCTCGAACGACCCGCCGTGCAGCTCGACCAGGTTCTGCACGATTGGCAGCCCGAGGCCCGTTCCACCTTCGGCTGTGTGATGCGCCAGCGAGCCCTGCCCGAATGCTTGCATCACCTTCGGGATCTCCTCCTTCGGGATGCCGGGCCCGGTATCCTTCACTGACAGGATCTGGCCCCCTTCGGGGGTATTCCTCACTGTGATATCCACCCGGCCGCCGCGCGGGGTGAATTTGAGCGCGTTGGTGATCAGGTTCAGACAGATTTGCCGGATGGCGCGTTCGTCGGCCCAGAGCTGTCCCAGGCTGCGATCGAAGTCCGCATCCACCTGCAAGCCCTTGCTTTCGGCACGCAGGGTGAGCAGCCGCAGGCAATCCTGAACCACTTCGGTAAGCCGCACGGGTTCCTCGTGAAGCTCGTAGCGGCCCGCCTCGATGCGGGAGAGATCGAGGATCTCGTTGATCAGCTGGAGGAGATGCTTCCCGCTCTCGTGGATGTTGCCCGCATACTCCTTGTAGTTGTCGTTCTCCATCCGCCCGAGCAGCTCGCTCTTCATGACCTCCGAGAAACCCAGGATCGCGTTCAGCGGCGTACGAAGCTCGTGGCTCATGGTTGCCAGGAAGCGCGACTTGGCCAGGTTTGCCGATTCAGCACGGCGCCGCGCCTCATCCGAGATCGCCTTCTCCTCCTCGATCTCCGCAATCAGGGCGTCCTTCTCGGCGCGAAACTCCAGCATGGCGAGCGACGTCGAGTTCAGGCCCTTTGCCAGGAAGATGAAGTAGACGTGCAGGCCGATCGCCATGGCCGCCATGGCAAGATAGAAGGGATGACCTTGCATCAGCAGGCGGGCGACGATCGCCAGGGTCATCGGAATGGTGCCGGCGTAGAGGATGCTCATCACAGCCGAAGCAAACGTCATGCGGATGGCCAGGAGCACGATCAGCGAGGCCAGCATGAAGACGTGGCTTGCGGCATCCCCGGCTTCCAATCCCACGACGGCGATGCCGCCCCACGCCACGCCGTTTCCGAGTTCCAGCCAGGTAAAGCGTCGCCGCCACTGACCAACCGGGGTTTTGCCGCGCGGCTCAGCAAGGAAACTGCGACACGCGGCGATCATGAAGAACTTTGCCGAGATCACCATGGCCAGCCAGGCAGAGGCCTGCAGCATGGGGGCCCAGAACATGGATGCGAGCGAAAAGATCAGCGCAAGCAGCGGAAGCGTCACGCGCGCAGACAACTCGTTGCGCGCGAACATGCTCAGAAGCTCGTACTCGAACTCGGGCTTGATGGTTGAGCCCTGTGCGAGCCGCGCACGCATGTCGCGAAGCTGTGCTTGCGATTGCGCCCGCGGATCCTTTGTGCGCGGGCGCGGTTCCGCCTCCTCGGCGGACCCGTAGTCATGCGCGGTCATCGTCGGCGCGTCGGCCATGGCGGGCGGCTCTGCTTACGGGACCGGGATTGGCCCACGGCGATACGCCCATAAACTCCACTTAAATTCCTAACTTCTTGTTTAACAGCAATTGGTTGTAAGGGCTTGTTGAGGTTGAATAATAGCTTCCTCTGGCTGTTTTCCTCGGCTTGCGCGGGCAACCTGCCTCGATTACGAGTTGCATCGTCCCGCACAAGAGAGATGCCATGCTTAAAATTCTGGAAACGCGCACGGCCCCCAACCCGCGCCGGGTGCGCATCTTCATGGCCGAGAAAGGCCTGGAGGTGCCCTACGAGGATCTGGACCTCATGAAGGGGGCTCTGAAGACGCCGGAGTTTACGCAGCTCAACCCTTTCCAGCGCGTACCCGTGCTGATCTTGAAGGATGGGACCGCCATCTCGGAAACGATGGCCATTTGCCGGTACGCGGAAGAGGTGCAGCCTGCCCCGCCTCTTTTCGGTGCCGGCGCACGCGGCAAGGCTCTCACCGAAATGTGGAACCGTCGCATGGAGATGGGTCTGCTTCTCTCGGTTGCTCAGGCCTTCCGCCATTTGCATCCGGCAATGGCGCACCTTGAGGTTCCTCAGGTCAAGGATTGGGGCGAGGCCAACAAGCCCCGCGCGCTGGACATCCTCAGCATCATGGACGCAGAGCTGGCGACACGCCCTTACATCGCCGGACAGGACTTCTCGGTTGCCGACATCACAGCACTTGTTGCCATCGACTTCATGAAGGTCGCGCGCATTCAACGACCCGAGGAGTTGAAGAACCTCGACCGCTGGCACAAGGACGTGTCCTCGAGGCCCAGCGCAAAGGCGTAGAAGGACCCATTGACGCAAAGGCGGGAGCCATGAGGGTCACGGTCGTTGGTTGCGGGGATGCATTCGGCTCGGGCGGCCGCCTGCAGACGAGTTATCTCGTCGAGTCTGCTTCGACCCGGTTTCTTCTCGACTGCGGTGCAACGGCCGTCATCGGCTGCAACCGGCTCGGCATCGATCCCAACACCGTTCCGTTGATCTTCATCTCGCACCTGCATGGCGACCATTTCGCGGGGCTCGTCTGGTGGCTGCTCCATGCGCAACACATCGGCAAACGCACCGTACCGCTGACCGTACTGGGTCCTCCCGGCATTGAAGCCCGCTTCGTTACTGCGGCCGAGGCGCTGTTTCCTGGATGCACGGGCGTACCCAGACGTTACGACCTGCGGTTTCAGGAGTACGAACCTTCGGCGCAGCCGCTCACCGTCGGGCCGGTGCGTGTGTCGGCATACGAGGTCAAGCACCCCTCCGGCGCGCCGCCCTACGCCTTGCGCCTCGAGTTCGACGATCAGGTCCTCAGTTTCACCGGCGACACCGAATGGGTCGACACCCTCGTGCCCGCCGGCCGCAATGCCGATCTCTACATCATGGAGTGCTACCAGTTCGACGGCGCACCCCGCTATCACATGGCTTGGAAGACGATCGAGGCCAAACTCGATGAGATCGGCGCCCGGCGAATACTATTGACGCACATGGCGAGCAGCATGCTGGAGCGCCGCGGCGAGATTGAAGATGCGCGCGCGATCCTTGCCGAAGACGGCCTCACCATCCGCATATGAACCCGGCCGAGCGTTCATTGGCTGCACTCGTATCAAGTATCCGCGCCTGCCGCATATGCCGCGACGCCCCTACCGGCAAATTCCTGCCGCACGAGCCGCGCCCGGTGTTGCGCGCGAGCACGACGGCTCGGCTTTGCATTTGCAGCCAAGCCCCCGGAGTGCGCGTCCATGCCTCCGGGACACCGTTTACAGACCCATCCGGTGATCGCCTACGGGCCTGGCTCGACGTAACCCCGGACGAATTCTACGACCAGGGCCGCGTTGCCATCGTCCCCATGGGCTTCTGTTTTCCCGGCCACGACACAAGCGGCGGCGATCTCCCACCGCGCAAGGAGTGCGCACGCGCCTGGCATGCGCCGCTGTTCGCGGCCATGCCGCAACTCGAACTCGTTCTGCTCGTCGGCAGCTACGCCCAACGCTGGCACCTCAAGCAAACCGGCGCTGCCGCCATGACAGAAACGGTTCGGAACTGGCGCGCCATGCTCGAATCCGGGAAGCAGCCTCGCTACCTCCCGTTGCCGCATCCGTCCTGGCGCAACAATGCTTGGATCACGGCCAATCCTTGGTTTGAGCGGGATTTGCTGCCCGCGCTGCAGTGCGAGGTTCGCGCGCTGCTGGCGCACAATCTGCCCGACAAGCGGGCACGCCAGCCAATATAAGGCGCCTCCGTATTGTGCCGCGTTGTAGCAGCCTCGCGCCGCTGCTAGCCTGCGCTCCGACTCGGGGTCAGGGCACGGGCAGGGATCGTGGAATACTTCATCCAGCAGCTCATCAACGGCGTCACGCTCGGCTCAATCTACGGTCTCATCGCCATCGGCTACACGATGGTGTTCGGCATCATCGGCATGGTGAACTTCGCCCACGGCGACGTCTTCATGCTCTCGGCGTTCATAGCGCTCATCTTGCTTCTGATCTTCACGCAGATTCTCGGGTTGGGGTTTCTTTCGATCGCGCTGTTCCTCGTTCTCATCTTGTCCATGCTGCTGACGTCGCTGTGGGCCTGGGCGATCGAACGTCTCGCCTACAGGCCGCTGCGCGGCTCGTTCAGGCTCGCCCCCCTCATCTCTGCGATCGGTATGTCGATTTTTCTCGCCAACCTGGTGCAGATTGCGCAGGGGCCGCGCAACAAGCCCGCGCCAACGACGCTGACTGGCGTCTTCACGTTCGGAGACGGCACCGGTTTCACCATCACGCTCTCGCACCGCCAGATCCTGATTGTTGCGGTGACGGCCGTGTTGCTGGCTGCCTTTTGGTACGTGGTGCAGAAAACGCCGATCGGAAGGGCTCAGCGCGCGTGCGAGCAGGATCGCCGCATGGCCGCTTTGCTTGGTGTTGACGTCAATCGCACCATCTCGCTGACGTTCATCATGGGCGCGGCGCTCGCGGCGGTGGCCGGGCTGATGTTCATGATCTACTACGGCGTGGTGCACTTCAACGACGGCTTCGTGCCCGGCGTCAAAGCCTTCACCGCCGCGGTGCTCGGCGGTATCGGCTCCTTGCCGGGAGCCGTTCTCGGCGGGCTGCTGATCGGGTTGGTGGAAGCTTTTTGGTCAGCCTATTTCTCGACCGACTACAAAGATGTCGCGACCTTCTCCATTCTCGTCATCACGCTGGTGTTTCTACCATCCGGCCTGCTCGGCCGGCCGGACGTGGAGAAAGTCTAGGCGATGCCCGGCGAAGGAGAGCGGAGGCTGACATTCGCAGCGGCCGTCAAGGATGCGGCAGGCACCGGGCTCCTCGCGTTGGGGCTATGCATCCCGATCATCGCCTATCGTACGCACCAGGACATGAGCAATCGCCTCGTTCTCCAGGAGCGATGGCAGTTTGTTGCATTCGCCGTATTGGCCGCGTTCGCAGCGCGCCTTGTTTACCTGCTCGCGCCATCGGTCGCCCTCAAACCGGCACCGCACCTGCGGACAGAGGAAGGAGGTACCGCCGCTCTGTTCACTTTCAAGATCGTGGGGCTCATCCTGCTCTTCGCCTATCCCTTCCTGACGATCGCCCTCGTCGGTCCCGCTGGAGCCATCAAGTGGGTCGATAACTTCGCGATCCAAATCCTCATCTACGTGATGCTCGGTTGGGGTCTCAACATCGTTGTCGGGCTCGCCGGCCTGCTGGACCTCGGATACGTGGCGTTCTACGCCATCGGCGCCTACGCGTTCGCGCTGCTGTCCACCCACTACGATCTTGGTTTCTGGGTCTGCTTGCCACTTGCCGGCATCCTTGCGGCCTTCTGGGGCATCCTGCTCGGTTTCCCCGTCCTGCGTTTGCGCGGCGACTATCTGGCGATCGTGACCCTCGCGTTCGGCGAGATCATACGGCTTGTGGCCATCAACTGGGTCGACCTCACGCGCGGCTACGCAGGCATCTCCGGTGTGCCGAGAGCGACCTTCTTCGGCTTGCCCTTCGATGATTCAGAAGAAGGCTTTGCGGCATTCTTCGGCCTCGAGTTCGCATCGATCCATCGCACCGTGTTTCTGTTCTACGTGATCCTGATGATGGTGCTGATCACCAACTGGGTCACGCTCAAGCTCCGGCGGCTGCCCGTCGGCCGTGCGTGGGAGGCCCTGCGCGAGGACGAAGTTGCCTGTCGGGCGCTTGGCATCAACACGACAAACACCAAGCTCACCGCATTCTCGCTTGGCGCCATGTTCGGCGGCTTTGCAGGGGCCTTCTACGTCACCTCGAGAGGTCAGGGCTTTGTGACCCCCGAGAGCTTCACCTTTGCGGAAAGCGCGCTCATCCTCGCCATCGTCGTGTTGGGCGGCCTCGGCAGCCAGGCCGGCGTTGTCGTCGCGGCCCTTGTGCTGATCGGCGGCACGGAGCTTTTGCGCGAATTGGACTGGCTCAAGCGGATATTCGGTGCCGACTTCGAGCCGACCCAATACCGCTTGCTGCTGTTCGGCCTGGCCATGGTCCTGGTCATGATCTGGCGGCCGCGCGGATTGATCTCGCACCGCATGCCCACGGTGCACCTGCGGCAGCGCCGCGCGGTACGCGGCGATCTCGTCGGTGAGGGTCACGGCTGATGGCCGCCACGGGTCCGCTGCTGGTTGTCGAGCATCTGACGATGCGCTTTGGCGGGCTGATCGCGATCGGCGATCTGTCCTTCTCCGCCAACCATGGAGAGATCACGTCGATCATCGGCCCAAATGGCGCCGGCAAGACCACCGTGTTCAACTGCATCACCGGGTTCTACAAGCCGTCGAGCGGTCGCATACTCTTTGCACCGGACGGACCCGCCGACGCCGGCGAAGTAACTCTGCTCACTCGTTCCGCGCGCCGCTGGATGAAGGCGCCAAGCGGCTCCCTGTTCCTCCTGGAACGGATGCCCGACTTTGAAATCGCCGCCAAGGCGAAGGTGGCGCGCACGTTTCAGAACATCCGGCTATTCCCGGGCATGACAGCGTTGGAGAACCTGGTCGTCGCCCAGCACAACGCGCTCATGCGTGCCTCAGGATGGACGGTTCTCGGCATGGCTGGAACCCGCGGATATCGCACTGCGGAGACCCGCGCCCTGGACCTGGCAAAGTACTGGCTCGAAAAAGTCGATCTCATCGATCGGGCGGACGATCCCGCCGGCGACCTTCCCTACGGCGCGCAGAGGCGGCTGGAAATCGCGCGCGCCATGTGCACGGAGCCCAAGCTGCTGTGCCTCGATGAGCCCGCCGCCGGTTTGAACCCGAGAGAATCCTCGGATCTCAAGTCGCTGCTTCGCGCCATAAAGACGGAGCACAAGACCTCGATCCTGCTGATCGAGCACGACATGTCCGTCGTCATGGAAATTTCCGACCATGTGGTGGTGCTCGACTACGGCGAGAAGATCTCCGACGGACCAGCGGATGCCGTGCGCAATGATCCCAAGGTGATCGCCGCATACCTCGGCGTCGAAGACGAGGAGGTCGAGCAGGCCGAAGCGGAGATCACGCGATGAGCGAACCGCTGCTCAGCATACGGGGCGTGAAAAGCTACTACGGCCACATCATGGCGCTCAGGGGCGTCGACATCGATGTCAATGAAGGCGAGATCGTAACGCTGATCGGCGCCAACGGAGCGGGCAAGTCCACGCTGATGATGACGATCTTTGGCGATCCGCGCGCCCGGGAAGGCAGTATCGTCTACCGCGGCCAGGACATCACACAGCTTCCCACGCATGACATCTCCCGCCTGCGTATCGCACAATCTCCCGAAGGCCGCCGCATTTTCCCCCGCATGACCGTGCGCGAGAACCTGCAAATGGGGGCCATGCTCGACGATCCCGCCAACTTTTCCGAAGGGCTGGATCGGGTGTGCGCGATGTTCCCGGTTCTGAAACAGCGGCTGGACCAGCGCGGCGGCACACTGTCGGGCGGAGAGCAGCAGATGCTCGCCATCGCCCGCGCCCTCATGAGCCGGCCGCAGTTGCTGCTGCTGGACGAGCCTTCGCTTGGCCTCGCGCCCCTGATCGTCAAGCGCATTTTTTCCGTCATCAGGGACCTGAACCAGCAAGGCATGACCGTGTTCCTGGTCGAGCAGAACGCCTACCATGCACTGCGGCTGGCGCATCGCGCCTACGTGATGGTGAACGGTGCCATCACCCTGAGCGGTAGCGGCAGGGACCTCCTGGCCAACCCGCAGGTCCGGGCCGCCTATCTCGAAGGGGGACGGCACTGATGGAAGGAGGATTGCCGGACTGGCTCTACGATACCGGCAATGCTTGGGTGTTCCTGCTCGTCACGATCATCATGGGCGGGGCTGCCGCCTTCATGACCGGGCGTGCCATCGCGCAAACGTGGCGGCCGCTGTGGCATATTCCGTTCTATGCCTTTGCCATCGCCTGCACGGTGCGGTTCTTCCACTTTGCGCTGTTCGAGGAACCGATGCTGTCCGCACAGAACCTCGTCGTAGACTTTGCGGTGATGCTGGTCGCCGCAAGCATCGGATATCGCGTACGCCGCGCCGGCCAGATGGCCCGGCAGTACGGGTGGCTGCGTAGATCGGGTCAGTAGAGCGCCACTCCAGCACGCCGCCAATACTTGTCCGTAGATGTACGAACGCCACGCCGGTATTTCTTCCGCACTGCGCAATTCTTGCGCTGCCGCCGGCATTACAGGCACGTGCGAATGCGCGTGACTTCCACGGTCTTTCGTTCAATCATCCCGCATACGGTACGCGCCCGGTGCGGGCACGTTCCGTTGTGACCCGTCATGCACGAAGGAGGCATGTGAATGTCTAGAGGATTGTGGTTGGGCCTGGCAGCTGCTGCTGCAGTGGTTGCGGTCGGCACCGGCACCGCCACCGCCCAGGTCAAAATTGGTGTCGCCGGTCCGATCACGGGTGGCAGCGCCGCATTCGGGGCCCAGCTCAAGAATGGTGCCGAGCAGGCAGTGAAGGATATCAATGCCGCCGGCGGCATCCTCGGCCAGAAGCTCGACCTGATCGTTGGCGATGACCGCGCGGACCCCAAGGAAGGCGTGTCCGTTGCCAACAAATTTGTCGGCGATGGCGTGAAGTTCGTTATCGGCCATTTCAATTCCGGCGTAACGATCCCCTCCTCGCTGGTCTACAAAGACAACAGCATCATGTCGATCACGCCGGCATCGACCAATCCGTGCGTGACCGACCGCAAGCTCGGCCCGTGCGGCGATGACAAGAAAGCCCATCCGAACCTGCTCGTGTTCCGCACATGCGGGCGCGACGACCAGCAGGGCACGGTGGCCGGCAACTACATCGCCAAGAACTACGCAAACAAGAAGGTCGTGATCATCCACGACAAGACGACGTATGGCCTTGGCCTCGCCAACGAGACCCGCAAGGCCATGACGGCCAAGAACGTAAAGGCCGTCATGTTCGAAGGCGTCAACAAGGAAGACAAGGATTTCTCGGCTCTTGTCTCCAAGATCAAGGCCGCGCGCGCCGACCTCGTCTACTGGGGCGGCTTGCACGACACGGGCGGGCTGATCATTCGCCAGCTGCGCGATCAGGGCGTCAAGGCGCCGCTGATGGGCGGTGACGGCATCGTCTCCGACGAGTTCTCGGTGATCGGCGGCCCAGGCGTCGAGGGCACGCTCATGACGTATGGCCCGGATCCGCGCAAGCGGGCCGAAGCCAAGGGCATCGTGGATAAATTCCGCGCTCAGAACTTCGAGCCGGAAGCCTACACGCTCTACTCGTACGCTGCCGTCGAAGTCCTCAAGCAGGCCGCAGAGGCCGCGAAATCGCTCGAGCCGAAGAAGGTGGCCGAGAAGGTCTACTCAGGCATGAAGTTCAAGACCGTGATCGGCGAGCTCTCGTACGACAAGAAGGGCGACGTTACCCGCCTCGACTACGTGATGTACGTCTGGAAGAAGGACCCCAGCGGCAAGATCACCTACACCGAGATGCAGTAGCAGTAGTTACTGAAGTTATGCGCGAGAGGCGGCTGGAAAGCCGCCTCTTTTTTTGAGTCTCGCGCGGCCTACAGCCCCAGCACCGAGAAGCAGCACGCGATGACGCCCATCGTAACGGCCACCATCGAGGTCCTCACAGCGAAAATCATATAGGTTTCCCGCAAAACCGCTCCCATGAGTTGTTGGGCAGCACCCGGCGGCGGACGGTGCTCTTCCGGCAGGTAGAGCCACACCTCGGTGCGACGGTACGGCTTGCGGTGGGCCCCATACGCCTTGAGCACAAGCACCCCGGTCATGAGAAGCGTGAGGAAGCCGCCTGACAGAAAGGCGATGCGCGGCGCGAACGACAACCCAACCATGAAGCAGAAAATGGCTAGCGAGGCGAACCCGCAGGCGCGCAAGACCGTCTCATGAGCGACGCGGTGCATATAGTCCATAGGGCACCCTCCTCGAAGAGCCAGCAATTGCCCAAGGCTAACTCCGGCTCCGCAGAAGGCTCACGTCACATTTTCGTGGCCCGGCTTATAGACCGGCCGCAAAGAAGTTGCCCAAGGCCGGGATCGTCAGAATGGCGGTGCCGGCCAACCAGATCCAAAGCGAAACCGGGGTGGAATCGTCGGTAGCGCCGGTGAACCGCTCATAGAGGGCAGCCGGTATACCGCCCAGAATGACCGTCGCTGTGGAGAGCATGAGAGCCGAGAAATAGAAGATCAGCGGCGGGCTCTCGAACAGCGGCACCGCCATCAGCCGGGTGCTCAAGGCATATGTGAACAGAACCAAGGGGTTGAATATCCCGTTGACCATCCCGAAGAACGCGATGCCGATGTAGTAGAAATTGCGATCCATAACTTTCTCACGTAGCTCGCGGCAGAAGTCCAAAGACCGCATAGACATAAACAAAGAGCACGCGCAGCCAGAACACCCAGACGAACGCGAGGAGCCACAAAACCCCCGGGCTTACAGCCTTGGGCGTGACCGGCCGGATGAGCCGCAGGAACGGATCGGTGACATTGCAGAAGAAGCGCCAGATGTAGTTGGAGGAGTCCTCCTCGACGAAGAACTGCAGCACCACGCGGCCGAGCAGCGTGTACATCAACGCGGCCAGCAGAAAATTGGGTACGTGAAAGTACCAGTGGGTCAGAAGCCAGGTGAGGTTGTCCACGTCGCGCCCGTCGCAAAGCTATGATTCGGAGGATGGCAGCGCCCCAGGTTCCGTGCAACCTGCGCGGTTGCCACAAAAATGGCGGGGCCCCGAAGGGCCCCGCCTTTACGACTGCCACTTGGGCGTCAGCTTGTCTTTTCTTCCAACACCGTCTTGCCGCGTGGCTTGCGGATCTCATCGACGAATGCCTGCATTTCCGCAGACGGCGGCTTCGTCATGAGGCTCACCACGTAGATCACCAGGAAGCCCAGAGGCATTCCAAGCAACCCGCAGTTGATGTTACTCAAGTTGAACCAACCGACCTTGTTGGCAAGCGGATGTGCAAGGCCCGGGAAGCTCTCCATTGCATTCGGGAGCGCCATCGCCTTGGTGATGTCGACCAACGGAGCCCCGGTGATGGGGTTCAACAAGGACGTCATGCCGGCATACTTCACCCCAAAACCTGGGAAGTAGCGCGTCACCACCAGGTAGAAGATGCAGAGGCCGAAGCCAGCGATAATGCCGGCAATGGCGCCCGCAGTCGTGCTGCGCTTCCACCAGATGCCCATGACCAGTGCCGGGAAGTTACCGGCCATGGCCAGCGAGAACGCCCAGCCGACCATCGCGAGGATGTCGGAGGGACGTGTCGAGGCCGTGGCAGCGGCGGCAATGGCCACAAACAGCAGCAGCACGCGCGCGATGATCAGGCGTTTGGCCACCTCCGTCGAGCGTGGCCAGAACATGGCCACAATCAACAGCACGACAGCCAAGCCGCCAAGCAGCAACCATCGCCACGCTATTCCCGCCACAGGGCTGGCACCCGGCAGGAACTGATAGATCGCGCCGACGACTACCGCAAAGATCAACCCAACGACCGTGTAGCGTGCACCGGACCGCAGGGGCGTGATCATCTTGTAGTAAATGTCGTGACTGAGCGCGTTGGCGATGGCGAGCAGGAGCCCGTCAGCCGTCGACAGCGCCGCCGCGAGACCGCCGGCTGCAACCAGGCCCGAGATCACGTACGGAAGGCCCGCGATCTCCGGCGTGGAGAGCACGATCACGTCCGTGTTGATCACGAAATCCTGCAGACGCACAACACCCGCATGACCAGGAATGGCCTTACAGGCATCGATGACGGACTGCAGGCTGGATGCGTTCTTGCCGCAAATCTGGATCAAGCCGAGCTCGCCCCAGGTGAACAGCCACGGCCTGATCGAGGCCACATCCCTGCCGATGATGTTGGTGTACACCTCGAGCTTCGAGAACGCCGCGTAGGCCGGCGCCGAGAAGTACAGCAGGAAGATGAAGAACAGCGACCATGCCACCGACTGGCGCGCTTCACGAACCGAGGGGGTCGTGAAATAACGCATCAGAATGTGCGGCAGGGACGCGGTGCCCACCATCATGCAGAAGATGATTCCGAAGAAGTTCAGCGGCGTGTAGGTCTGGAACGGCTCGATGTGTGGCTTCAAACTGGCAGCGGTAGCCAGTCCGAGCTTGAGCATTTCCTGTTCGCGCGCCGTGATCTCCGCGATCGCCTGACCATACGTAAGTTCAGGTATCGGGATGCCATAGCGTTGCGTCGAGAGGATTACGATCGGCGTCAGGTAGGCGATGATCAGCACGATGTACTGTGCGATCTGCGTCCACGTGACGGCCCGCATGCCACCCAACATCGAGCAGAGCAAAATGCCGGCGAGACCGACAAACACCGCTAGCTCGAAGGGCATTCCAAGGAAGCGGGATGCGATGATGCCCGTGCCGAACACCTGCGCCGTAACGTAGGTGAAGGAACACGCGACCAGCACGATCACGCCGAGGAAGCGCGCGAAGTTGCCGCCAAAACGGAACCCGAGAAAATCCGGCACAGTGTAGGCACCGAATTTGCGCAGGTAGGGGCCAACAAGGATCGACACCAGCACGTAACCGCCGGTCCAACCGAGCACCCAGGCCAACCCGTCGTAGCCAGCCAGGAACAGCGTTCCTGCCATACCTACGAACGAGGCCGCCGACATCCAGTCGGCACCCGTGGCCATACCGTTGTAGAGGGCGGGCACACGTCGCCCTGCGACGTAGTACTCCGACACCTCCATGGTTCGTGTCAGAACGCCGATGTAGGCGTAAACGGCGAGCGTGAAGAACACGAACAGGTACCCAAGAACGACGTTGGGCACGCCCATCATTTCGAGAATGGCGACAAAGATAATGAAGGCGATGAAGCCGCCCGTGTAGCCGCCGTAGATTTTTCCAAGCTGTCTATAGAAGGCTTCGTTTGAAGCTGATTGCGTTGCCATGGTCTCCCCCTCAGTCGTCCTCGGCCACGCCGTGCTCGCGATCGATCTTGTCTTGCTGGCGTGCGAACACGAACAGCATGAGGACGAACGCGATCAGCGAGCCTTGGGCTGCCATGTAGAAGCCGAGCGGGAACTTCAGCACCGGGATGGTGAACTGGTTCAGCTGGTTCACGAACATGTGGACGATGTAGCCAAAGAACAGCCAGATCGCGAGATGCGTAAGCATCAGCCTGGTCGTTCTCCGCCAATGTGCCTGATCGTTGGCAGAAGTTTGCATGGACGTGTCATCTCCCCTATGTGACGGCGATACCGGCTGAAGCACGGGCCGAGGGAGATTCACATGCGCGACATCCCCCCGGTGCCGCTGTTCCGCCCGGTCTTGCAGCCGGTGCTCGGACTCACTACGAAGCGCTCACTTTGTGAAAAGGCTAACATTGTGTTGGCGGACGATCGCATAATACTTTCGTCCTACGCACATCTCTTAAGTAGGGTCCGACACTCATGAATTGGGACAGGCTGCTGTTCTGGCGCAAACCGCCGATCGCCGACCCCAAAGCACTCGCGGATTTTATTGATCTGCAATCGGCATTTCTTGTGCAGAAGGGGCTGCATGACTACGCGCGGGCGCGCTCGGGTCATTACGCTAAGGTCCTTTTCTCAGAAGATTGGTTTATCGCGGCGCTCGAGCGCTCGCGCTGGAACGCCTATCCTCTTGGCTTGGCTATGGTCGGCGAGGTCGTCGAAGGCCTCTTGCGGCCGCACGCTGCTGCACCGGGCCAGCAGCTCCAAGGGCTGACCTCCCTCGTTCTTTCGGTCTTCGACAGATACCCCCGGCCGGAGGTACTCGAGCAAGGCGAATGGAACGAGGCGCGGCTGGAACTCGGACAGCGCTTGCAGCTCTTTGGCTTGCATCCCGCGAAACGTGTCGTGGATATTCCTGAGCCCTATGCCCGCAAGTATTGGGATCTCATGCCGATCCACAAATCCATTCGCTCCCGTGACTTCCCCACGACGCACAGCTACCTGAAGGTCGTGTTGTGCAACATCCATGATGAGCTCGAGCAGCGCATGGAAGCTCCCATGCTCGCCGAGCAACTGATGCGGCTTCCGAGCACGCGAACCTAGGCGCGCCTCACGGAGCGGCACCCAAGCGCTTCAAGCCATCCCGACTCCCCTGCAGGCGCGGCTCTGCCTCCAACGCGCGGCGGAAGTCGGCGATCGCATCGTCCCGCTTGCCAAGCGCTTCGTAGATATGCGCGCGGGTATCCAGCGCCTGCGCCGCATCCGGCTTGAGTTGCAGGGCGCGCTGCACATCGATCAACGCATTGGCGGTTTTGCCGAGCTTGAGGTTCGCCCACGCCCGCCCCTGGAAGGCGTCCCAGCGATTTGAATCGATGGCGATGGCTTTGGCGTAGTCGGCGATGGCCAAATCGTAGCTGCCCTTCTGCACGTGCTCGAAGGCTCGATTGAGATAGGAAACCCCGTCGTTCGGCTGCTTGGCTATGGCCTCGGTACAGGCGCGTATCGCGGGGTCGCCGCTCAAGCGAAAGCAATCCTGCCGGGCATCCGCATGGACGACAGCCGGCACGCTCAAGACAGCAAGACTGACTGCAACCACCTTGACGCCGCCGGTCCGCAGTACTGACATCTTCCAGGTGCCTGAGCCGTGATGATCAATGGAGCGCAACCGATGCCAAAGTCCGCAAAGCCGAGCAACCTGGCCCCAGAGGTGCGTGCGGTCTTTGACGATATCAAAAAAACGCGCAACGTTCCCGACGTAAACAACTTCTGGAAGTACCTGGCAAAGGATCCGGCCTTGCTTGCGCGCACATGGCACGGAGTGAAGGACGTCATGGCGCCGGGTGCACTCGATCCTCTGGTCAAGGAAATGATCTATCTGGCGGTCAGCGTCACCAACGGATGCGGCTACTGCATCGCCAGCCACACCGCGGCAGCGCGCAAAGCCGGCATGACGGAAGCCATGTTCGGCGAACTCATGTCGGTCGTAGGCATGGCGAACGAGACGAACAGGCTCGCTAATGGTTATCGCGTGCCGATCGATCCGATGTTCGACAAATAGCGCTAGCGACCCTGGTAGGACGGGGTGTGCACCACCAGGCCGTCCAGCACATCGGTGACCGTGATCTGGCAGGAGAGGCGGGAGTTCGGCCGGACGTCGAAGGCGAAATCGAGTTGGTCCTCCTCCTCCTCGCTGCGCGTGCCGACCTTGTCCGTCCATCCCTCGCCGACGTGGACGAGGCAAGTGGCGCAGGTGCAGGAACCACCACACTCGGCCACGATGCCGCCGACGTCATTCTTGAGCGCAACTTCCATGACCGTCGCGCCGAGCTCGGCCTCCACCGTGTGGGTGGTGCCATCGTGCTCGATGAAGGTGATCTTTGGCATCCCTACTTTGCCTTTGCGTTATTTATCATCTAGATGCATTATATTGCATATATCGTGAGACTGCGCCTGCTGTCAAATCCAGGCGATCCAGAATTCGTCGGCTCAAAGTAACGGTATCCGGCAAATCCCGCACGGCACGCAAATTAGCGCGTTAGCGTGGTGCCTTGGCGCCTTTGTCTGCCCCAACACCAGCAATTGTGCGCCTCGGGGCCTCGATCTCTGATCGGGGCCCCAATTGGCTTCTGGGACCGGTCGGCCGCCCATTTCGCGGGCAGGGCGTGTTGTGGGCCTGGCATGCAGCGATTACCGTCGCCGCCTGTTTTCAAGGCGAGGAGCGCCCATGACATCCCAGCGGCAAGACCAGACGTCGAGCGAGACCGCTTCCTATCTCGAGATGACACAGGAACAGCGGGAGAGCGCCAAGGTGCATGCCGCCCTGCTGTCAGGGACCGCGGCGCGGGTTGCCGTCGAGCTGCCGCTCACGGCGGACGTCGACGACTTCCGGCGCGTTCTGGCTGCGAGGGCGCCCCGATGATGGACTTGGATCAGCTCTCCGCCCGTGCGCTGGCCAAACGCATTCAAGACAGGAAGGTCTCGAGCGAAGAGGCGACCAAGTCCGCGCTCGAGCGCCTGACCGCCTGCCACAAGCTGACGAACTGCGTCATCACCCTGGAAGCGGATGAAGCGCTCGCCGCAGCCAAGGCTGCGGACGCCGCCATCGCCTCCGGCAAGGCAGGTCCCCTGGCAGGCGTTCCGCTTGCCCACAAGGACATGTTCAACCGCACGGGCAAGATTCCGAGCTGGGGTGCGAGAATTCGTGCCGAGACAGCGGCGCGCGAGGATGCAACGCCAATTGCCCGCCTCAGAACGGCTGGCGCCTTGCAGGTGGCGGCCCTCCACCTGACCGAGTTTGCCTATGGCCCAACGGGCCACAACTACGTGCTCGGCCACGCCCGCAATCCATGGGACCCCTCACGCATTACCGGCGGGTCTTCAAGCGGCACAGCGGCTGCGGTTGCCTACGGAGCCATTCCCGCGGGCCTGGGATCGGACACGGCGGCGTCGCTGCGCGCCCCGGCTGCCTGCTGCGGCGTCACCTCCATCAAGCCGACTTGGGGCCGCGTGAGCCGGGCCGGCGCCATGCCCTTGTCGCCGCAGCTCGATGCCGTGGGCGTGGTGGCACGACATGTGGAGGATCTGGCGCTCATGCTGGGGCTCATCGCCGGACCGGATCCACGCGATCCTTCAGCAGCAAACATCCCCGTCCCGGACTACCTCGCGAAGCTCGACGCGCCGGTGAAGGGCCTCAAGGTAGGTCTCGACGAACGGCTGGCGAGCGAAGCGCACCCCGACGTTCAACGCATGGTGGATGTTGCGCTGGATGTTCTGACGAAGGCCGGGCTGCAGCGCAGAGCGTGCACATTCTCTGATTGGCAAACGATCGATCATCTGACCCAACTCGTCCAGTTGCCGGACGCGGCGGCCGTGCACGGCAACTATATCCGCACGCGGGCGAAGGACTACGGGCCGCAGGTGCGCTCGCGGGTCGAGTTCGGGCATTTCATTTCCGCCGTCGACCACCTCGCTGCCATGCGGGCGCGCGGCACGTACCTGGAGCGCGTGCTCGACCAGACGTTCAACGGCATCGACGTTGCCATACTGCCGGTACTTGCCGATCCGCTACCCACGATTGCCGAGCTTGACGTCGGCGGCGGACCAAAACTGCAGGCCGCACTCGGCCGGATGGTAAAGTTCCTGCGGCCGATCAATTACCTCGGCCTGCCGGTCCTGACACTGCCGGTGCCGCGCAACGGCGGCTTGCCAAACGGCATCCAATTGATCGGCAAGCCCTTCGCCGAAGGTCTCCTGATGGCCATCGGCCAGGCCTACCAGCGCGAGGTGCCGCCGGAGATCGCCCGGCCCATCGCGTGAGGCGATGGGCTAGGGCGTCAGCGTCCAGCGCGGTGCGGGGCCATCTTCCGGGTCCCGTTCAGCGGAGGCCACGATATCGCGCACGCCATCCTTGTTGTAGATGTCGGAACGGAACACGATGCGGCCGTCACGCTCGGCCCACGCCGTGATGTAAGCGAAGTAGACGGGCAGCGGCCGCGTCAATGTCAGATCGAGCGCCTGGCCGGTCGCCAGCACGTCCTGTACGCGGCCCGGCTGCTCCCAGCCTGTCTCGTACTTCGCAATCCACTCGACCAGAGTGAAGACATCCTGGACGCGGACGCAACCGGCGCTGAAGGAGCGGCTGCGCTGATTGAAGAGCTGCTTGAGCGGGGTGTCATGCATGTAGACGCCGTGCTCGTTGGGCATATCGATGCGAACGAGGCCGAGCGCGTTCTGGGGTCCGGGGTCCTGGCGGAAACGCAGCTTGCTGGTATCGGAGTTTCGCCAGTCGATGGCCGTGGCATCCACCTCGGGACCGTTGAACGATCCCGTCAGCACACGAATCTGCTCGTGCTGCAGATAGCCCGGTTCCTTGAGGAGACGCGGAATCAGGTCGAGGTTCGCAACACTCTCCGGCACCCGCCAATAGGGAAAGAAATTGAGGGCCCTGATCGTCGCGCGCACCACGGGCGTCTGCCGATCGGGCTTGCCGACGATCACCCGGTTGCGCATCTCCACTTCGTGTTTCTCGACGGCCTCGAGCTCGAAGGATGCGGCATTGACCAGGATGTAGCGGTCCTCCAGCTTCATCGCCAGAAGGTCTCGCAAGCGCTGCAGGTTCACCCGCAACTGTGCCAGGCGCGCCTCGGCCGGGATGTTCAGCGCCGCCAGCGTCGCGCGATCGACACGGCCGGTGACACGCAAACCATTGTTCTCCTGGAAGCGGCGAACACCCGCCTCCAGGTCGCTGTCGAAGACGTAGCCGAAGAGATTGCGGTTTGGACGCCCGCGCAACTCTCCGCTCATGGCGAGGCGGCGGTGCAGAAGGGCTACCCGTTCGTCGTTGTCGTCCGCCTTGATCATGCGGGTGCCGGGGATCGCCGGCCAGCCGCCGCGGGATACAATGGCTTGATAGCGCTGAACGGCCTCTTCCAGCGCGTCGACCATCTCAGCGCTACGCATGGGCGTACGATCGCGGCGCAAATCCGCGAGCACCTCCGCCCGTTTCGCCTCCTCAGATTGGGGGCGGCGTTCCGCTTCGGGCTGATTGAATCGGCTCTCCCACCAGGGCCGCTCCTGAGCGAGCGACGGGCTCGTCCCAGCCAATGCCAGAACGCCGAGCAAAGCGTGCTTGAACCTCACCGTGCCCGCGGGTGTACGTCTATCCCTCTGTGCCAATGCAATGTGCCCGTGCTCTTGGTCGGCAGCCGCCAAACCGACTGATCCTTGCGTGGATTCCTGTATAGCTACGCTGCAAAGATATGGCCAAACAAAGACATATCATATCCCCGTGATCCTTGCGGCCGGCAGGCCATTGTCATGTCGCCGGGCGTGTTGTACGGGCGCCATAGGAAAGCTGGAGCAGGATCAATGACAGAGCCAGTACTGGCCGATCTGGACGCCCGGGGTGTTGCGACGGTGACCTTGAACCGTCCCGAAGTCGGCAACGCCTACAACGGCGCCATGATCGACGGCCTCCTGAAAGCGATGGATCAAGTCGGCACCAACCCAAAGCTTCGCGCCGTCCTGCTCCGGGGAGAAGGCAAGCATTTCCAAGCCGGTGCCGACCTCAAGTGGATTCGGGGCGTAAGCACATCCTCTGCCGAGGAGAACGAACGGGTCAGCCGGGCAACGGGGGCAGCGGTCGATCGGCTCAATCGCCTGCCGGTTCCTACGGTTGCCCTCGTGCAGGGCGGCTGCTTTGGCGGCGGCACCGGGATCGTATCCGCCTGCGATGTGGTCATTGCCGCAGACAACGCTTTGTTTTCTATCTCGGAAGTGCGGTGGGGACTAACCGCCGCCATCATCATCCCGCAGCTTAGCGATGCCATTTCGGCACGCCAGCTCCGCCGCTACGCGCTGACGAGCGAGCGGTTCGATGCGCAAGAAGCCTACCGCATCGGGCTGGTTCACAAAGTTGTTCCGTTGGCTGAGCTGGCAACTGCCGGTGCGGCCATGATCAACCAGCTGCTCGAGAACGGATCGGTCGCCATGAAAGAGACAAAGGCCCACATCCTGGAGAGTGCCTGGGGAGGCTTCGGCGAAGGGGCCTTTGATGCGCTGGTCAAGAGCCACGCTGCAAAGCGCCGGTCTGAAGAGGGCGCAGAAGGGCTTGCTTCCTTCGTGGAAAAGCGCCCGGCGCGATGGGCACCTGCCAGATAGGCTCTTCCAACCCCAACGGCGTTGCGGGCACGACACACCGCGCTCCTGTACAAACTGGAATTCGTTGGACGACCCGGGCGCGATGGCTCTACGCAAAGAGCCGGCCGCCAGGGCGGCCTCAACTGCGGGCACAAAGCTATGTTTGCAAACGCAAGGTCCGTTGTTCACGCGGGCACATCAGACCGGACACGCAGCAGCATCTTTCTCCTGTTATGCGCGACCTGGCTGATCCTTAGCTTCGCGTCCACGCATCCGGTACAGGCACAGACGAAGGCTGAAGCAGCCCAGCCCCCCTTGTCGATCGGGGTCTTCGTCAGCTCGCGCAACGACCAGTGTTTCGACACGGGCATCGTGCCGGCCATTCTACAGCTGACCAAAGCCGAGCAGGATCGCATCAACGCCGAAGGTGGCGTGTTGCGCCGGCAGATCAAGGTGCATATCTTCGACGATCAGCGCGACCAGAAGAAAGCCATCGCGAACATCAAGGAAGCGCTGGCGCACCCGAACATGATCGCCATGATCGGGCTGTCGAACTCGGCGCTCGCCAAGGGTGCCTTCGAAGCCGCCGGCAACGAGATCAGCGCAAGCAAGATCCCGTTTCTGTCGGACATCTCCGTCAACAGCATCTTCGCCAAGCATCCCAACGTCTATTCGATGCGGCCCTCGCAGGACGAGGAGCGCGTGCCCGCAATGCAGGCCTTCATGAAGGCGCGCGGCATAGAGCGGCCGGCTTTCGTCGGCATCAAGGGCGCCCTGTTCAGCACCAGCCTCGGAGACGGACTTACCAGTGGCGGGATGAAGCTCGTTGCCGATTATCGCCTCGAATTGCAGGGCGACGATCTCGACCCCGCAACGATCGACTCGACCATCGCCGACCTTAAGAAGCGGGACGCGGACCTCATCGTTCTGGGCGTAGGCGGGCAACGGACCGCTGCATGGCTGGCGGCCCTGAAGGCGGCCGGAGTCACGCCGCCGGTGTTCGTGACGGGGCGCATCGACAACATCTTCCGCGAGGGAGCACCCGAATACCCCGGCGATATCTTCCAGCTCGGTTGGGATGATTTACCTGATGTATTCAGCGATCGCCTGCGCGAGCGCATTGCGCGCAACGGTCTCGACAAATGGATCTTCGAGGGCGCCAAGGTTGCGCAGGCACCTGGATGGAAGACCGGCGCTTGCAAGGCGCGCCCCGCCAATGAGGCGCCAAGCGTGTTCGACAGCCGCAACATGATCGCGATAGGCCGCGGCACCCAGTACGCGGACATGATCGCCCTCGTCGCAGAGGCGCTGCGCACGGCCGACCCCGCCGAGAACATGGAGGGACTGCGGGCTCACCTTCTCGCGCAACTCAAAACGACGTACCTGTCGGGGCGGGGCACATTCCGCGGGAGCTTCGAGAACTGGTCCTTCCGCCAGACCTCGCGCACGGCGGACAGGACACCGTTCATTGTCATGCGCCCTCAGGGGCTTGGAGCCTCACAGCTGGCACCGGTGCAGTTCGTGCGACTGAGAACGGACACGCTGCGCGCCATCGACACGCTCTATATCGATATCGATCTGATCCGCACCTCCCGCATCGACGACAATGACAAGACGTTCTTTGCGGACTTCTACATGTCGATGCGCGGCACCAATGCCTCGATCAAGAACATCGAGTTTGCCAACGGCGCGCTGGATCCGCGCACGAACGATCGCCAGGTGACGGTTCGCGTGCTGCACGAAGCGGGACCGAGCGACATCTACCCGCCGGAAATGAACATCTACCTGGTGTCCGGAAAATTCACGTTCGAGCCGCGTCTCTCAAACTATCCGTTCGACACGCAGCGGTTTGCCATCGAGATCCAGCCGAAATCGAAGCCCTTCATCGTGCAGCCGCCGCCACGCGGGCTGCGCGACAAGACGGCCGATACCGATGGGTGGACCCAATTGGACCAGTATGTCGGCTACGACGAAGGTTTCGTGCCAACGGTGGACGCCTGGACTTTCCGGCAAAGCGTCGTGCCCTTCTACAAGGCGGCCTTCGTGTGGATGCTGCAGCGACAAACGACGGACTACTATTTGCGCGTTGTCGTGCCGCTCGCCTTCATACTGGCGGTCGCCTACATGTCGATTTTCATTCCGCTCGAGAATTTCGAGGCCATCGTCACAATCCAGGTTACGGCGCTGCTGTCTGCCGTTGCCCTGTATCTGGCCTTGCCCAAGATCGACGCCGGCGACGGGACAACGGTTTCAGACCGAATATTCTTGTTCGTCTACACGGCCGTCAGTCTGATGATCGCCATCTCGATCCTGCGCGTCAGCTCACCCGTAAAAGATAGGCTATCCATTCGCTGGTCCCTGGGCTTCGCGCATATCGTAGTCCTGCCGCTGCTGGTTCTCGGCATGGCGTTCTATGTCTATAGGCTGAGCCTGGGTATGCACAGCGCACCGCTGTGGTCGGAGCTGGCGTCGATGGTGTCGCTGCGCTAGCGACACTGTCGAGGCGGCATCGCTACTCCGCCGGCTGCGGCCGCGGTGCGGTCTGGTCACCGCCTATGGCGGCAAGCTTGCCGCCAACGAGGCGCCGGATCACAACGTAGAACACCGGAGTGAATATCAAGCCGAACAGCGTGACACCGATCATCCCCCAGAACACCGCTGTGCCCAGCGCGATGCGCATCTCGGCACCTGCGCCGACCGCGAGATATAGCGGCACGACGCCGAGCGTGAAGGCCAGCGAGGTCATGATGATCGGGCGCAGGCGCAACCGGCACGCTTCAACCGCAGCGGTGACCGTATCGCGCCCTTGCTCCTCGAGCTGTCGCGCGAACTCCACAATCAGAATGGCGTTCTTTGCGGCCAAGGCGATCAGCACGACAAAACCAACCTGCGTGAGGATGTTGATCTCGCGCCCGTGCAGCCAGACGCCGAAGGCAGCGGAGAACAGGCACATGGGCACGATCAGCATGATGGCAAGCGGCAGCGACCAGCTCTCGTACTGAGCCGAGAGCGCCAGGAACACGAAGATCACGCTGAGCACGAAGATGAAGTAACCCGTGCTGCCTACTCTCGCTTCCTGGAAAGACAGATCGGTCCACTCGAATTTCACGCCGGGCGGCAGCTTGTCGAGCGCCAGCCCCTGCATGATCTTCAAGGCCTGGCCCGAACTGATCCCGGGGATAGCCGTTCCCTGCACCTCGGCAGAGGGGAACAGGTTGTAGCGCGGAACGCGCTCCGGTCCGGAGATCTCTTTGAACGTGACGAGGCTACCGAGCGGCACCATGTGCCCGTCTGCGCTACGCACGCGGATCTTGGACACGCTTTCACGGTCGAGACGATAATCGCCGTCAGCCTGAGCGGTGACCCGGTAGGTGCGGCCGAACATGTTGAAGTCGTTGACGTACGCCGAGCCCATGAACACGCGCATGGCTTCGAAGATGTTTGTAACCGGCACCTTCAGCATCTGCGCCTTGTCCCGGTCGACATCGACGAAGACCTGAGGCGTAGCGGCCGCGAACGTTGAGAACGAGTTGGCTATGCCTGGCGTGCGATTGGCCTCGGCGACAAACTCCTGCGTGATGCGCGCAAACTCGATGGCGGGCATGCCGAGCGTGTCTTGCAGCCGCATCGAGAAACCGGCGGCGGCACCCATGCCGCGGATCGGCGGCGGTATGAAAACCAGCGACTGGGCTTCTTCGATCTCGCCGAGCTTGACGCGAATTTCCTGAGCGATCTTGTCGATGGTTTGCCCCAGGCGATGGCGTTCCTCGAAATCATCGAGGACGAGAAACAACGTGCCCGCGTTCGTTGCCGCGGTGAAGGTCGCTCCGTTTCGGCCGGAGAACGCATTGGAGTACTTCACGCCCGGCACGCCGAGCACGATGTCGGTCGCCTGCCGCACCACGGCGTCGGTGCGCGCCAGCGAGGCGCCTGGCGGCAGCTGAAGCGAGATCACGAGGATGGCGCGATCGAGATTGGGAATGAACCCGGTCGGCAAACGCTGGATGAACCAACCGGCGAAGACGAGCAGCGCGATGTAACCGACCAGCACAGGCTTCCAAGCCGCCGACAACCTGCGCACAAGCACTCCGTAGCCGTTCGCCAGGGCATCGAAGCCGCGGTCGAACGTGCGGAAAAAGGAATGCAAAGGCCGCATCAGGAGGGAGCTCGACTTGCCGTGATCATCCTGATGCGGCTTGAGGAGCAGCGCACAAAGCGAGGGGCTGAGCGTTAGCGACAGGAACAGGGATATCGCCGTCGCGGTGGCGATGGTGACGGCGAACTGCCGGTAAAACTGCCCCGTAATGCCGCCGATGAACATGGTCGGAACGAAGACGGCAAACAGCACGAGCGCGATGGCAATCAGCGCCGTACCGACCTCGTCCATCGACACACGGGCAGCTTCGATGGGCGAATAGCCGTCACGCATGCGCCGTTCGACGTTCTCGACCACGACGATGGCGTCATCCACCACGATGCCGACCGACAGCACCAGGCCGAACAGGGTCAGCATGTTGAGCGAGAACCCGAACGCCTGCATCACGGCGAACGTACCCACGAGCGACACCGGGATGGCGACGACGGGAATAAGGGTCGCGCGCCACGTCTTCAGAAACAGCAGCACCACGAGCACCACCAGGGCCGTGGCCTCCAGGATCGTGATGTAGAGCTTCTGGATCGAGACCTCGATGAACTCGGTGGGGTTGTAGGTAATCCGGTACTCGAGTCCTTTGGGGAAGCTCTTGGAGAGCTCCGCCATGGCGTCCTTGATGCCTTGCGTGGCCGCGACCGCGTTCGAGCCCGGCTGCTGGTCCACAACGACGATCACCGCGGGAAACCGGTCGGCGTAGCCTTGCTGCGCGTAACTGAGCGCCCCTAGCTCGACCCGCGCGATGTCCTTGACGCGAACGACACGGCCGCCGGCGCCGCTCTTGACGATGATGTTCTCGAACTCGTCCGCCGACCTGAGGCGGCCCTTCATCTGCAGGGAGACCTGGAAGGCGTTTTTGTAGTCGACGGGGGGCTCGCCGAGCGCACCACCGGCCACCTGAACGTTCTGCGCGCGAAGAGCCTCCAGCACCTGTTCCGCCGTCAGGTCGCGCGCCGCGATACGCTCCGGGTCCAGCCACACGCGCATGGAGTACTCGCGCACCCCGAACAGCAGCACGTCGGCGACGCCATAGAGGCGCATGAGCTTGTCGCGGACGTTCAGCAGGCCGTAGTTGGAAATGTAGACTTGGTCATAGGTCTTGTCGGGCGAGATCAGGTGGACCGCGAGCAGCAGATCCGGCGAGCGCTTGCGCACGGTGAGGCCATTGCGGCGGACTTCGTCCGGCAGGCGGCGCTCGGCCGCGCTGACGCGGTTCTGAACCAGCACTTGCGCGCGGTCGATATCGGTTCCAACCTCGAAGGTGACCGTCAGCGACAGGAAGCCGTCGGAGGTCGACTGCGAGGCCATGTAGATCATGTTCTCGACGCCGTTGATCTCCTGCTCGATGGGCGCCGCAACCGTGTCAGCCACAGTCTGGGCGCTGGCACCGGGATAGCTGGCGTTGACCGTGATCGTCGGCGGCGTGATCTCCGGCAGCTGCGTGACGCCAAGCCCGAGATAGCCGATGGCGCCGATGATGACGATCACGACGGAAACGACGGCCGCAAAGATCGGGCGGTCGATGAAGAAACGGCTGATCCTCATGGCGTCACTTCCGCATGTGCGTCAGCATCTGGCTGCGGCACCTTTATTCTGCGTCCTTGGAAGCAGGCGGCGCCGAGGACTGTGCGATCGAAACCTGATTCATCTGAACCTTGAGACCGGGCCGCGCGCGCTGAAGGCCGCGCACGACCACCCACTCGCTGTCTTTCAGGCCGTCCCGGACCACGCGAAGGCCGGCCTCCAGGGGACCCAGCTTCACGTTGCGGCGGGTGACAAGGCCGTCATCGGCGACCACGTAGACGAACTTCTCCGTCTGATCGGTCCCGATGGCTTCGTCCGGCAGGAGAAGGGCAGCATAGTTCGCGGTGCCGGTGACCCGGACGCGGGCAAACATGCCGGGCGAGAAAAGGCCGGACGTGTTGGACAGGATGGCACGCGCTCTCAGCGTACCGGTGCCTTGATCCAACCGGTTGTCGAGGAAATCGAGCTTGCCCTTGTGCGGGAAGCCCGTCTCGTCGGGCAACGAAACTTCGACGGCGGCGCCAACCTCGGCGGCGCCCGCGCGCACGCCGCGCTCAGAGAGGCGCTTGTACTTGATGTAGTTGTTCTCGCTGACGTCGAAGTAGAGATGGATGGGGTCCTGACTGACGATGGTGCTCAGAAGCGTTGCACCGCTGACGCTGCCCGCACTGACCCAGTTCCCAGCCGTAACCAGGGTGCGGCTGATCCGGCCCGAAATCGGCGCGGAGATGGTTGCAAATGAGAGATCGAGTTCCGCGGACTTCACCTTCGCTTCCGAGACCTTTACGGCCGCTTGCGCGTCGCGCAACAGCGACATGCGATCGTCAAATGTCTTGTCGGAGATGATCTTGCGTTCGATCAGCGGCTGGCCGCGGGCCACATCCAGGTTCGCGTTCTCCACTTTGGTGTTGGCCGCGAACAGTTCCGCCTTCGCCTGCTCGACCGCGCGCTCGAACGGGCGTGGGTCGATGGCGAACAGCACATCGCCCTGCTTGACGAGATGGCCGTCCTTGAAGCGCACGTCGTTGAGATAGCCGGACACGCGCGCCCTGATCTCGACCGTTTCAACCGCGTCGAACCGCCCCGTATACTCGTCCCACTCGACAATTTCGCGCTGAAGGGGCTTCGAGACACTGACGGTAGGCGCTGCGACCGGCGCCTTTGGCGCGGCCTGCGGCTGGCTTTGATCGCACCCGGCAAGGGTGATGAGTGGCGCCAGCGCCATCAGCGCGGCACCCATGCGCAGTCCCGAGAACAAGCCTTCCCGCATGCCTTTTCCCATGGCTGCCGTGAAGAAAGTCACGAGACGAGCGCGACCCGGCGGCAACATTGCCGGTCCACTCCAGCTGATCTCGCGATATCGAATTTGGCCTCTAGTGTCCCGAATTTGCAACCAACTTCTTATGGTAACCCCCGCCCCACGGGCGCCGAGCATCGCAAATGGATAATTCTCGTGACAGGCAGGACGGCGGGAAACGGGCGTTTCCGTCGCGCCGGACGCGTGTAACAACCACCTAGTTGCCGAATAGCAGCTCGAACAGGGATTTCGGCTTGCCCTTGCGGTTCTCGCCCCAGGGCGTCCACGCCGGCTTGCGGTTCTCGCCGGCAACGCGTTTGGGAGGCGGTTGGGCAGCGACCGGGGTTTCCTTGGCTTTCGTCGACGGGCGCAGCTGATATTCGCCACGCGTCCCGTCTGCGCTGATAACGGTCAGCATGCCGTCGTCCCAGGTCAGGTCGGCCGTCCGGCTGCCGCGCCGCGTCGTCTCATAGCCAGCGATGGCGCCGTTGGGCACGTCAACGATGGCAATCTGCTCGACGTCCTCGGGCCCGCGCGGCGTTGTCACCGTGCCAACATGAAATCGAAGCAGGCCGATGCCGGCAAACTGGTCCTTCTGAATCTGCCATTCCAGAACGCGCGGCTCGCCGGAGCCCAGCATTTCCACGTCCGCCTTGATGCGCGGATACTGCTCGTTGGAGGCGAGATACTGCTTGCCCTTCGAGAAGATGCGCCAGCCGTCCCGTCCGGCCCCCGTCAGCTCCGCATTCCCGGGGCGCGGCTGGCTGACACCAAGCCACTCGAGTACGCGCACCGGCTCTCTGAATGACGGGTCGAGGCTGACGGCCTTCTGCAGGTCCTGAATGGCGGCAGCCTGCTGCGACTGAGCCTGACGCAGCTCGGCGCGGGCCCAGTACGCCTCGGCGCTGTTGGCGTCGAGCCGCAGCGCGCGGTCGACGTCCTTCTGACCCGGCTCGAGCTGATTGAGCTTCGCGTACGTCCAGGCACGATAGGCGAATGGCCTCGCCGAACGTTGGTCCAGCTCGATGGCGCGCGCAAAATCGTTGAGGGCGTCCTCGAAGGTCCCGAGCTTGGCGTGCGCATAGCCACGCGCGACATAGGTCGAGGCGTTGCGCGGGTTGAGCTCGATGGCGGTCGTGAAATCCTTGACGGCCGCGGCCAGGCTTTGCGACTGCAGGTAGGCATCGCCGCGGAGGAGATAAAGCTCTGCACTCCGCGCCTCGAACGCCACAGCCCGGCTCAAATCCTCGATTGCCTCATCCAGCTTCTGCTGGGTGATCTTGGCTTCCGCACGCGCGCGATAGGCGGCGCTGAACCGGGCATCGGCGTTTACGGCCTGGGTCGCGTCCCGTATCGCAGCCTGCGGGCGATCGGCGTCAAGATGCACGCGCGCGCGGCCCGTCAATGCGGCTGCACTGGCCGGAACAAGCGAAATCGCCTTGCTGTAGTCGGCGATCGCCAGGTCGAGCTGGCCAAGCTTGGCGTGAGCGCCGGCCCGGTTGGTGTAGGCGGCGGTGTAGCCAGGCGCCAGGATAACAGCGCGATCGAAGTCCTTGATCGCCTCGCGCGCGGCGCCAATGCTGAGCAGGACGCTGCCGCGATTATTGTAGACGGCGGCGTATTCCGGATAGAGCTGGATGGCCTGGTTGAAGTCCTCGATCGCCTCGCGCGGGCTCTGCCGGCGCGCATAGGCGACACCCCGGTCGACAAGGACGGTGGCGCGGCGATCGTTGGAGAGCGTCTTGTCGGCAAGAACTTCGGTATACAGCGTGACGGCCTGATCGACCTCGCCGCGGGCCATGGCAAGACCCGCCTCGCGCGCCTTGAGCAGCAGCCTTTCGTCGGCCGCTGCCGCCGACAGGCCGAGCAGGACCGCGAAGACAACGGCGATGACAGGCTGCAGCCGCATCCGGGCTCCTAACGGACCTGCCGGCATCGGCACGGCAAGTCCGGCATGGATTCGCCATCGGGCTTATAGCGCAAATGGGGCGAGATCAGAACCTTAGCGCAGCAGCTCGACGATGGCCGTGCCCATCTCCTTGCAAGTGGCCTTGCCGCCCATGTCGGCGGTGCGGATGTCGGTGTCGGCGAACAGGCGCTCAATGGCGCCAACGATGGCGTCGGCAGCCTGTTTGTGGCCGAGGTGCTCCAGCATCATGGCGCCCGACCAGATCTGGCCGATGGGGTTGGCGATGCCCTTGCCGGCAATGTCGGGCGCGCTGCCATGCACGGGCTCGAACATGGAAGGGTAGTCCTTCTCGGGGTTGATGTTGCCGCCGGGCGCAATGGCGATGGTGCCGGTGGTGGCGGGTCCGAGGTCCGACAGGATGTCGCCGAACAGGTTGGAGCCGACGATCACATCGAACCAGTGCGGGTTGCGCACGAGGTGCGCGGCCAGGATGTCGATGTGGAACTGGCTGGTCTTGGCCTGCGGATATTCCTTGCTGATGGCCGCGAAGCGCTCGTCCCAGTAGGGCATGGAGATGGAGATGCCGTTGGACTTGGTGGCGGAGGCGACCTCTTTGCGCTTGCGGGACATGGCGAGATTGAAGGCATAGCGCATGACGCGGTCGCAGCCCTTCTTGGTGAACATCGCCACCTGCACGGCCTGCTCCATCTCCGTGCCCTCGAAGCTGCGGCCGCCGACCGCGGAATACTCGCCCTCGTTGTTCTCGCGCACGATGTAGTAGTCGATGTCGCCCGGCTTGCGGTCGGCGAGCGGCGACTTGAGGCCGTGGAACAGCCGCACGGGGCGAAGGTTCACATACTGGTGGAAGCCGCGGCGGATGGGAATGAGCAGGCCCCACAGCGAGATGTGGTCCGGTACGCCCGGAAAGCCGACGGCGCCGAGAAAGATGGCATCGTGCTTGGCGATCTGGGCGAGGCCGTCCTCAGGCATCATGGCGCCGGTCTTGGCGAAACGCTCGCAGGACCAGTCCTTGTCATCCCAGGCGTAGTCGATGCCGAACTTGCTGCCGACGGCTTCCAGCACGCGAATGCCTTCCGGCACCACCTCATTTCCGATGCCGTCGCCCGGAATGACAGCGATCTTGAGCTTGTTGGTCTGAGCCATGGGCGTTTCCTGATGCTTGGAGCTACATGATCTGGTTGACGATGCCGCCTTCGACGCGCACGGCGGCGCCGTTGGTGGCGGAGGAAAGCGGGCTGCAGAGGAAGACAGCCATGTGGGCGACCTCGCCTGCGGAGGTGAAGCGCTTCAGCAGCGACGAGGGCCGAAACACCTTGAAGAATTCGTCCTCCAGCGCCGCAACAGTCTTGCCGGCGGCCTTGGCGCGCTCGGCACGCATCTTTTCGGTGTTGGCGGTGCGTGTAGGTCCGGGCAGCAGCGCGTTGACGGTGACGCCGGTGCCTTCCAGCTCCATGGCGAGGCCGCGCGCGATCGAAAGCTGCGCCGTTTTGGTCATGCCGTAGTGGATCATCTCGCGCGGGATGTTGAGGGCGGACTCGCTGGAGACGAACAGCACGCGGCCCCAGCCGGCCTTGGCCATCAGCGGCGCATAGTGGCGCGAGAAGCGGACGCCGCTCATGACATTGACCTCGAACAGACGCAGCCATTCCGCATCCGTGATCTCGAAGGCCGGTTTGCGCTCGTAGATACCGAGGTTGTTGACGAGGATGTCGACCTGCGGTGTGTGCGCAAAGACAGCCGCGGCGCCCTGCACGGTGGCGCAGTCGGCGGCGATACCGTCCAGACTTGCACCGGTCACATCCTTGCGGATGGCAGCCACGGCCTCGTCTACGCTCGCTTGTTTGCGGCCGGTGATGGTCACATGGGCGCCTTCAGCCGCGAGCCCCTTGGCGATGGCAAAGCCGATGCCGCTGGTGGAGCCCGTCACAAGAGCGCGGCGGCCTTTGAGCTCGAGATCCATGCGTTCCCTTCCGTCCTGACCCGCGCGGCGGCCGCACCGTATTGACTTGACGGCCCTTGGCACTGACAACGGCACCCCGCCGCCGTTTCTATGCCCCGCAGAGCCAGCCGACAACAATGCAAGATGCCTTAGCCTCGTCGCCTGCCGAGATTGTCGACGCCTTGGCGCGCACAGCGCGCAAGGTGCACACACCGTGCGGGGAGGGCACGATGGTGTGGCGGACCTGGGGCTCGGGCGCGCCGCTAATTCTGCTGCATGGCGGGTATGGATCATGGACACACTGGCTCCGCAATATTCCCGAGCTGTCCCGCCACTACGAGCTTTGGCTGCCCGACATGCCGGGGCTCGGCGACTCGGCCATGCCGCCGGAGCCCTGGGTGCCGCAGAGCATTGCCGACGCGATCGTGGCAGGCGTTGATGAGATTTTCGGCCCACACAAGCAAGTTTGGCTTGGCGGCTTCTCGTTCGGCGGGCATGTCGCGGGACTTTCCACCGTCGCGCTCCAGGACCGCGTCTCGGCGCTGTTGCTGATCGGCGTGGCGGCATTGGGGTTGCGGGCCGATCCGCGCGAACCGTTCGCGAAGCGGCGCACAGGCATGTCCGACGCGGAAGCGGCGGCCGTGTTCCGGCAGAACCTTGAAGTGCTCATGTTCGCCAACCCGGCCAACATCGATGCGCTCGCTGTGTACCTGCAGGCGGAGAACGTGAAACGCGGCCGGTTTCACAGCCGGCCATTCGCGGCGACCGATGCCTTGGCCATGGCGCTCGCCGACATCAAAGCGCCCGTAAAAACCATCTGGGGCACGCGCGACATCATCGCGCGGCCCTCGCTGGAGGCACGCCTCGACATCCTGCGCAGGCATCATCCGGAGCTGGAGGTGCGCCTGATCGAAGGGGCGGGGCACTGGGTGGCATATGAAGCGGCAGAGGCGTTCAACGCGGCGCTCATCGGGCTCCTGCCGCCTAGCCAATAGTCAACCCCGTGCCACGCAAACTTCCAACTGGAGGCGGCGCGTGAGCACCGCTATGATCGGTGCGGGCGGGGGTTGCCGAATTTACTGGGGCGGGGGCAAAGCCACAGGACAATGCGCAACACCATTACTGTCATGAATGCCAAGGGCGGCGTCGGCAAGTCCACGCTCGTCCTGGCGCTTGCCGAGACGCTGTCGGCCTTTCACGGCAAGCGCGTGCTCGTCGTCGATGCAGATGCTCAATCCAGCATCAGCCACATGCTGATGCCGCAGCAGCAACTGACCGTTCTGCAGGACGAGGGGCAGACGCTGGTCGACTTCTTCGTCGGCAGCGTGCTGAAGGACGAGCCGGCGCTCTGGCGCCAGTTCGTCGTGGCCGGCGTTTCCGACGTGGACGACGCCCGCAGCATCGACCTCATCCCGTGCGACACCAATTTGACGCTGTTGGAGCGCGAAATCTCCAAGGGCGACCGCGAGGCCCAGCTCAGGCGCGCCATCAATGCGTTGCTCGCGGAAGCGCGCATGGCCTACGATTTCGTGTTCATCGACAGCGCACCGGGGCTATCGGTGGTGACGGAAAGCTGGCTGCGCGAGGCTGATTTCCATCTCACACCGACGCGGCCGGATTACATCTCAACGCGCGGGCTGTCATTCCTGCGCAAGTTCCGCCAGCGCAACCCGGAGATGGGCTTTGGCGAGTTGCTCGGCACCATCATCAACATGAAGGACCCGCAGGCGCCGGAGGACGAGCAGTACGACCATTGGCTGCGCGGCGATCCGGAGAACCGCTGTTTCCGGCAAGCCATGCTGCGGGTCACGCCGTTACAATCTGCCGCCTACTTCTCGCCGCGGCCGCGCTCCTACTGGGCGAAGTATCCTGGGGCGACAGGCGACCAGCTGCGCAGCCTGACGCAAGAGTTGCTGGTGCGCGCGAACGAGCTGCAGCGCCGCTAAGCCGGCTTCCGGGCCGAGCCAGCAATCTCGGCGAGTTCGCGCACGAGCCAGCGCACGCCCTGCAGGCGCTCGGCGGGGGTGGGCCAGTCGGACTTGAAAACGAGCTTGTGGTCGGGCTGCAGGCGCACGCTGCCCTTCGACTTGGCCATGAAGCCGACGAGACCTTCCGGGTTGACGAACTGGTTCTTGCGGAAGGTGATGACGGCGCCCTTGGGGCCCGCATCGACCTGCTGCAAACCGGCCTGCTTGGCGAGGCCCTTGATCTCCACCACGTCGAGCAGGTGGCGGACCTCGTCTGGATACTCGCCGAAACGATCGACCAATTCCGCGGCGAACTTGTCGATATCGTCCCGGCTTTCCAGCATGGACAGGCGGCGGTAGAGGCCGAGCCTGAGTTGCAGATCGCTGACGTAGGTCTCGGGGATCAGCACGGAGGTGCCGAGCCCGATCTGCGGGCTCCACTGGTCCTGCACCTCGCCGCCCATGTCTCCGCCCTTCAGGGTCGCAACCGCTTCCTCCAGCATCGACTGGTAAAGCTCGAAGCCCACCTCGCGGATGTGGCCGGACTGCTCGTCGCCGAGCAGGTTGCCGGCGCCGCGGATGTCGAGGTCGTG
>VFQN01000638.1_pt1 | contig 63724 bp, 79 predicted proteins | sample 3512371 | NCBI WGS metagenome assembly VFQN01 (sample SAMN10412370, study PRJNA504923) | tailings metagenome | isolation source: Replicate 2 from Balatoc abandoned mine | place: Philippines: Itogon, Benguet | collected 2017-08-28 | reverse complement strand
GCGCCCCGGAACGTACCACGAATACTCTTCTGCTCTATTGCAATGTAGTTTCCGGTTAGCTACGTTGTGTAGGGTGGGGAGTAGGGCCGCATCCGGGACCCCCATGTAACACGTAAGCGACGCAACGACAGGCTCTCCTTTCCGGTGTCTACCAGCAAGCATTTCCTACGCTCACAAACCCTTGTCAGGCCTGGTCAGCCGGGCAAGCCCGCACGCTGCTGGGTCACGCTAGTAACAGCATGGCGAAGCAGTGAGGTAGCGGGAGGCGTAGGGCGCTGCGGCCACTGCCAGCCTCAGCGTGCCCTAGCGCCAAGATGAAGATCCGACCCCAGTGCCGTTGCCGTGCCTGTCCAGCGTTGGGGCCTGACACGTGACCCGTCTGACGTTGAGTCCCCGTCTGGGTCGCCTGCTAACTAGCCATTGTCTTTTGCATGCCTGCCCATGCCAGGTCCGTCTAGTGAGGGGGTGTATTGCCGTGTGGCCCTTCCGGTGATCTAGTTCGGTGCGTCGGGGTGTCCTTGCATGGTTTGAGGCTCCCCCGAGGGAGGGGATGTTTCTGCCCCTCAGGTCTTAGGTACCCGCATGCAGCGGGTACCCTGGCCCCCTTGTAACACTTGCAGATTAAGTGTAGGGCTCAGGGGTAGGGCACTCGGGCTTCGTACGTGCTTCACCCTGGCCCCCTCTTGCAACGTCAGCCACCTAGTGCCTGGTAGGACTTAGTGCAACGCTCTATACGGTTTGTTACATTGCGGACGGTGAAGGAGCTCCGCGCCTCCGCCGTACAACCTTGGCTACGCGACACAAGGCCCACAGGGTGCATCTGTCGTATGCCTCGCGCACTTTGCACGTGACACCCTGCAACACCCCGTCTATCCTCCCATACCTCCCAGACAACAGGCAACTGCGCTGATACAGTATTGCCCCGACATGCCTCGCAACCGGGGATTGCGCGCTCCGGCGCTATTGCCCGGCTATTCGGCTATGCTTGGGCACCAGAGGCAATAGGGCCTAACGCGCTCGAGAACGAGGAGCTTCCGTACAATACACGTACGCTCCACAACGGCTCGCCCAAGACGGCACGCCTTTTGTCTGAGGCTGCCCGAATACACGCAAAAATCTGAAAGCGGCTAGGAGACGGGCAGTCTAGACAACCCTGCCCAGGCTGCCGGGGCTGAAGGCCACCATCACAGCTCCCAACGAACTGACCGCTACGTGGCCCACAGCTAAAGTCTAGTCGCTCTTCTCACCAATTGCGGCAGAGACCGCCCCAACCTCTGACCTCCAACACGTTTTGCGACATGGATACGTGAGGACGCCAGCACAGCCCGCAGACCTAAAGACACATGGAGGCCCATCACCGCCGTGCGCACCTCCCCTCGTTCCCTCACCGGCCCTGCTCACCACTGCACACCCCACCTACACACCTTCCTGCACCCCACGCCCGCCTGCTCACCACCTCCTCCATCCTTCCATCCCGCACCCCTCCACTCCCAAGCTCCACCCACCCTCCACCCTCCTCCAGCTCCCTCATTGCAGCTCCCGCACGCGCTTGCACGCCTCGCACGTGCCGTACCGCGGCACGTGCCCCGTGCTGAGGCAGTGCGCCTGGTGTACGGACAGGTCGGCGGCGGCGTTGCCGCACCTGCACTTCATGGGCGCCAGGTCCAGCCGCTCGCCGATGGGGTGGCGGCACTCGGAGCAGGGGCTGGGGGAGGAGTGCCACAGCCGCAGCGCGCGGAACAGTTGGCCCGCCACCAGCACGTCACTGTATGGGGCAGGATCGCATTAAAAAGGGGAAATTCCGCCGATCAGCTGTGAAGATGCATAGTAAGGGAGGCAAGGGCAGAGGGATGAGCAGCAGGGCATCAGGCCAGCGGTTCCGAGACGACGGAGCGCGGAGGGGCGCGTGCGGGCCCTGTGGCCGCAGCGCCGTTGGCCGGCTGCGGAAAGACGGCCCGTAGTCAGTCGTGCTGCACCCGGATGTGCAACGCCTGAAACCCACTGGATGCAATGCCGCATGCCACGTATCCCCATGGCCATGGCTTACGCCCCCTCCCTTATGCGCTCCCTCCGTCCGCCCTATGGGTATATGGCCTTAAGTTCAACAGGTTGCGCGGTATGGCGCGCGGCCCCGTGCCACCAACAGTTGCACTGCGGCCCTCCCGGCCCCTTCCCCTCTCTCGCCTCCCCTCGCACATAGGCCGCCGCGCGTCGCTGCGCCACTGCGCCATGTGCCCGGCGCCCCGGCCCCGCCCCACATTCCCCACAGCCCGTAGTACTCACAGCGCTGCGTACTTGAGCTGGAAGTTGGTGAGGTGCGGCGCCGCCCAGTTGGACCGGCTGACCGACTTGCTCTTGGGCAGCTGGCAGCCCAGCACGGCGGACGACAGGCGCGCTAGGCCCAGGCCCTGGTAGCCCAGCAGGCTCGCAACGTCCTGCACAACGCGCGCAAACAGCATTGAAGCGCAAGTCAAGCACGGCAACTAACACCCACACGCACCTTGTGCCCCGTTTGTGTTCTGCGGCTAGTGCGCCCAACCAGCAGGACGTTTCAGTGCCTGAACCGCACCATGCCCAACGCCCTTACCTGGCTACAAACTCACAGTGCCTGGTCACTGCTACTACACTACATCTCGAGTACTGTCAAACGTCTTTGTACGTGTTGCGGATTGTGTTAGCGGTCCCCACCTGCAGGTCCACAAAGCGCTTGAACCGCGCCCTGCCCATGCCAAACGTCTCCAGCATCTTGCGCTCGTCCGCGCCGTCCCAGCCGCAGCCCAGCACCACCAGCGAGGGGTCCGACAGGAACTCGGCGGCGGCTGCGGGCAGGCTGCGGGCGACATGCATGGGTTTGTCAGGATGGATGATACCGGTATGGCTAGCATGGATTGGATATCATACAGCGAGGGTTGACAGAATGACTCGGCCGCAACGGCGAGCTGGCTGTGCCACTCCCCGAGAGCACTGAAGGTGCGCAGCGACACCCAGGTTGCGGCCCCTCCCAGGTAAGGAGCTGCACGCTAGTCCCAAATATGACAATCCACAACTGTCGACGTATCGGCTTGAAGAACGACCACGGCCCACCTGTACCCCAGCGAGGAAATGCGCAGCAGCACGCAGGTTGTTGCGCTAGCCAGCTGCATCAACGCCACCGGGGAGCTCCGCCCCGCGACGTACTCCGGCCGCCACTCCAGGTCGATGGCGATCACGCGGTCCTGCGTGCGGGTTGACACAAGAGAAGGCAATGGCCTCAACAGAAGATCAGGCCTTGTTAGGGGACTACGCGTCTGCCGTATGCTGGCAACACATGTAGTCCCACTTTCGGACGGCCACGTGCGAGTGCAACGGTGGTGGCGGAGGTCAGGGCTGTGGGGTTGAGGCATCGGTCGTATGAGGAATGGGTATGAGCACCCCCTGAGCAGTCCCCAGCCCCTGGCCCCCAGCCCCTGGTCGGGGCGGCAGGGCACCGCTGCCTCAGCGTGTAGCGGGCCCGCTTCCGTACCCGGCCCCAACTGCCTCCATGGCTAAGCAAATATCATGACGGTCGACGAAGTTCCGGGCATAGTCCCTACCAGGCTAAGTCTGCACCCAAACCTGCACCTCTACCCCCGTGCTCCAGCACCCCGCGCGGGGCCCCTCCCTCAATCCACCGTACGGTATCCCCGTCCCCATTCCCACCTGACCCTCGCCTCCCGACTGCCCGCCCCCTTCCCATCGCCCGCACCCCTGGCCATACCCGCAGCCCTCACCCGCTCTTCATCCTCACGCCCTTCCCAACCCCAACTTCCGCCCTAACCGCACCCCCACGCCCACAACTCCTACCTGCACCCGCACCCTCGTGCCCCCACCCTTAACCCACACCCTATGCGGGCGTACCAACCTTCATGGACGCCTTAAGGCGCCCCAAGGCGTCCTCCACGTGCCGTGGGTTCTCCACCACGTAGCCGGACAGGCCCTGCACGCCAAGGGGGGCCATAGGGATGCGAACTACCAATGATCAGGCCCGCCACGCCGGGACAGTGCTGGCCCACATGTAGACCATACAGGGTTCTCCACAACGTAGCCCGACAGGCCCTGCATCGCCACGGGAGGCCAGGGGCACGAGCAATTGACTGTCGGGTCCGTGCACGCGGCTTGGACGCTGCCTGTTTGTTATCCACGCCGTCCTTGGAACCCCAAAGGCAGCCCACCGACTGTAACCCCTTTACCCGCGTTCGATTCATGTGCACCGGTGGTTCGGCGAGCTCCCCGCTGGCCTACCCCATTGCCCTCCCCTCCCCCACCTCCGGCATGGCCAGCTTCTCAACGCCCCTGCAGCCCGAACCCCCCGCACCAACTGGCCCCCTGTGTGCACATTTACCGACGGCTTAATGTTGTGTCCCCGCGCCTACCCCAGCCTCCTCTCCTCCGGCATGACCAGTTCATCGCAACCCCAAGCACAAGCAGCTCAACGACTGCCACCACTCCACAAACACCCGGCTGACGATTGTCGGTCGCTTGGCTGTGTCCCCTCGCCCCTCATCCCTCACCTCCGGCATGACCAGCTTCTCGTAGCCCCGCGCCAACGACCCACCGACAGTCATCCCCTCACCCACGTTTAACTGGTGTGTGCGCCAACGGCTCTGCTAACTCCCTGCTGGCCTACCCCGTTCCCCACCTCCGGCATGACCAGCTTCTCGTAGCCCCGCGCCAGCGCCGAGCGGGGCAGCGCCGGAGGGGGCTCGTCGAACACAGCCTGGAGGAAAAGGGCACGGTAAAGGGAGCGGTGTGAATATGTATAGCATGCCCAAGGTGGGCCACTGGCGATGAGGTGCGGCCAGCTGGTCAAGTACGCGTACCACACTGGAGAGCGTTACGTGCCAAACCACTGCCACTGTCCAAATATATGTCGTCGACACCTGTCGCAGAACTATGGCGTCGTCATCACGCAGTGAAAACACCTGGTATCTCAAACTGTAGCGCCCTCCGGCTGCTAGCACGTGGTGCTGTAGCCTACCATAGCCCTTGACCGGTCGCTGTCGGCCGTACGCATGCCCTCCATCACACCCAGACCGTGACCGCCCCGTGCTCCACCCGCCCACCCCCACCGTTTTACGCGTACCCCCGCCGCGTAACCCACCTGCCAGTTGAGGGACGGCACCTGCACTTCGAAGTCGCACCACCCGGCCGCACAGCAGCCGGTCTTTGACTTGCCCTTGCCCTTCCCTGGCGCAGAGAACAACGGCCCACAGCCCCGCTCCGTGGCGCACGAGGAAACCAGGGTCATGTAGGACGCCGGCTTGGACTGGGTAGGGTGCTGCTGGTGCTGCGGTTGGTGGTGCTGGTGCTGGTGGTGGTGCCGGTGGTGTAGCTGGTGCTGCTGCAGGTTTAGGTGTTGCGAGATGGGTGCCTGAGGCGCCGTTCCTCGGTCCGGTTGCCCCGGGGGCACTGCGCTCAGTCCGAGGGTGGAGGAGACCGTCGCCGCCAGCCCGGCAGCTGATGCGGCGGATGGGGCTAGGGAGAAGGGGTGTGAGTTGGCGGCGTCCTGCGCCTGCCGGGCGTGGGCTGAGCCCGGTCCCGTTGGGGATACAGCTGCGGGTGGCCGGGCGAGCGCGGAGGCGGCGAAAGAAAGGCCCTCGCGCGCGCGCTTGGCCTGCGGGAGGTGCTGCTGGTGGAGGGTGTTGTGTTCTTGCGAGTGGTGTTGCGGGAAGAAGGGCGCTGCTCCGTCGCTGTCCTCCGAGTCGCGCTCTGGGGCGGGGCTGCCTCCCTCGCCGGCACCCGACGACAAGGAGCGCAGACAGCTGCCTTTGCCCAGTGACCCCACAGCCGTTGAGGCGGCGGCAAGAGGCGCACCGCCGAACCGCGCTGCTAATAGGGCCTCGGCCGCTCGCCGCTTAGCGCTCTTGCCAGCGTTTACTGCAGCCCAAAAATCGCCCGAGCTTGCGGGGGCCGCGGATGGGGGCGCTGGGTGGGGGTGCGTGTGCGCCCCGTTGGCTGGCTTGCAGTTTGGCTCCGTGAGCACGCTTGACGAACGCTTCTTCGCGCCAACGTTGGCTTGGCTGGTTGACATCTTGCTTGGGTAGGTGCCGTCCTCTGGGCGGCAATCGCTGAGCTCTGAGGAGGGTGGGCTGACAGGCGATGCTCGCCGCTTTTTCCGCATAGACGAACACGGCTCCTTTACCCACGGCGTTGTCATGCTCCAAAACTCAGACGTTTTCCCGGTCAAGCCGCTCGCAGGGTTAACTGTGGACAGCACCGTCTGTCCGCTCAGCCCACAGCCGACGCCGCCCAGGAGTGCTACTGGATCACTGCTGTATGAGGTTATTGCAGAGGTTGAATAAGCGACTTTGCTGCAAGTCCGGCCCACGAGATGCTGGGGTGTTGCGGCGGGTCCTGACAGTTGAGGCACTCCACGTATGTGTCTAAGAAAGCTTAGGAAGCAAAATCCTCCACGCGCCCGCATAAGTCCATTAACCGACGCGCGATGTTGGCGGCGCGAAACGTCGCCTAAACGTCGCCTAAACGCCACAAGCACACATGACGGATTGAGTAGGATGGAGTTGTGTTATATATGCTTACGCGGATGTGTGATGCTGACGGTATCGGCCAGCGGCCTAAAGGTTCGTGAAGGAAGGCGCCAAATTGCGAAATGTCTGTTCACGAGAACAATCGGAGGCTGCGGGCAATCGTTCTAACAACGTACCACCCAGTACATGTAACCGCTGCGAAGGGATAAGTCCCATCGCTGCGACGCTGTTGACGTGTTGGTCCGCATGGGGGGCCGACTAGGGCAGCGGCAGCAGCTGCAGCTGGTAGCACTCCGCACGCAGCAGAACAACTCCCGGATGCAGTCACTGCAAGATAGTGGCCACTGACAAAAGTTCGACGGAGAGCCCTGCCGTGTCCTCCAGGTACCGTACCTTGGCTTTGGGGCAAGGTGAAAGCACGGGTATGCTGATGGGCAAGGGAGCCCTCCTTGGCTCCCCTGCCCTCGGGCTCGGGGTCCAAGCATTGTCGCACACGCGGGACGGGAGGTCATTGTAGGCATGGTCACAGTCCCTGTGTAGCCGGGGAGTTGATACACTGAAAAAAGCCCACCACGCACGGGCATGGTGCCGCTGTCGTACATGACCTGCTGCTGCACCCTCAGGGAATCCTTGCCCCCTACACATGCTAGCAGGATAATGCTGACCTCTGTAATCAGTGATAACGCCGCGTGGAGACACATAGCAAGTGGAGCAAGGAAACCGACCGAAGCACCCAACGGACCCACAGAGTCGCCTAAGCCAAAGCCGAACCTGCGACAATGAGCCTAGCTAGCTTGCGATGCAGCAAACAAGTTTCCATTATCTCGTCTAAGCACAGATGTGCCACAAGTGCACCAGTGCCTGTAAGGCCCCGGCAAATCGTGGCCAGACGACTCGTCGTGCTTGCAGCGAAAGCTAAAGCGCCGGCTGGCAAGGGTTTTGGGACCGCTCCTAAAGGCGGCAATAAAGGGATTGCTCTCGAGGCCCCTTGCCCGTGCGGGAGTGGCTCGGCATATGAGGTGAGACGGGCCGCGAACGCCATCGCCAGCCAGGTAGCGCATTAGCTACATCGTGCTGACAATGGAGTGCGCAATATGCATAAGTTCATCTGAAGCGGTCGTCGCGCTTGGCTCAAACATGGGTGTGGCCCAATTTATTGATCAGGGTAGGGGGTGACTGAGTTGGGGCACAGGAGCCAGGACCAGCGTTTACTCACAGCACCGCCTATACGTTCCACAGCTCACAGCCGGTGGCGTGCATTTTTGATAGTTGGTAACTGAATAATGTTGATGACGTACACTGGCACTGGCTACCTCTGGCTATCTCCACAGCTGCCCCAGCTACCAAGGGAGCGAGCAAGGACACTCCGCATGACTCGGCTGCCTCCCACAACCACACCTGCCTCCCACAACCACACCTGCCTCCCACAACCACACCTGCCTCCCACAACCACACCTGCCTCCCAAAACCACACCTGCCTCCCACAACCACACCTGCCTCCCACAACCACACATGCCTACCACAACCACACATGCCTACCACAACCACACCGTCACTTTGATGCCCCTGCGCGCTATGCCACACACGCGCTGCCAGGCCTGCTGCTCGCCTCGGCTCACCCGCATGCCCCTCTTCGCTGTGTCGCATACGCTCTGCCAGGCCTGCTGCTCGCCCTACCACCGCGGCGACGCCGCGGTCCCCGGCCCCGAGGCGTTGCTGCGCTCCCGCTACAGCGCCTACGCGGCCAAGGAGCCGCAGTACATCGCCGACACCACGCACCCCGACAGCCCAGAGTACACCGGGTCACGCGCGTCGTACATCGGTACGTGCAGTACGGCATGGTACTAATCTCACATGTACGGCCGTGCGGCTGCTTCCGCAGGCACGCCGCTGCTGCTCAACAGCCACGTGTCATAATGATGTCAGCCAAACACTGACCGTGCTCTCGCACTGTGCCCTTGACCCCTGACTTGTACGGCACCCTCCTCCTGGTCTCCTCCCACGTGCACAGGCACCGTGAAGCAGACCATGCGGCGGCTGGACCCCCTGCAGCTGTCCATCCTGGGCTCGGAGCCCGGCCAGGACGCCAACGAGGCGTTCATCAGCTTCAGGCTTAAGCGCCGCATCAAGGACCCGGAGACGCCGCGGAACGCGCCCGAGGTGAGGAGCGAGGCCTGTTGTAGCGCGATGTATGCTACCAGGACACAGTCCGTTGCTTGGGGGCCGGGCTGCTGTCGAAGGTATTCTCGATATTGTATGAAAGCACGGCGGCTGGACCCACCGACGCCGCGACACGCGCCCGAGGTGGGGCGGGGAGCAGGAAGGGGGCTGCCGGGCTGGGGTTAGTGGGGGTTGGGAGTGCAGGTAGCAGGGGATGAGGCTGGGGCTGGGGCTGGTGGCAGTGGGCGGGCTCGAAGGCTGGGTGTGAGGCCAGAATGGCCTGCGTACGGTACGGCTGGGCTGCAGCAGGTATCTCACTTTACAGGCGGAGTACTTGTTGTAAGTGGCAGTCTGTTGTGCGATTGCTAAAAGTGTACGGTATGTGGCGGTGAGCGTATGTCTGCGGTAATCGACGCGTCCGACGTCAGGGCATGTCGGCAGGGCCAGGGCTTGCGATCCCAGCGGTTGCCGCAGGATGCATTCCGTACTTCTTCAGTGCTCTGCAGCACACCGTGCTCTTTGTCAATCATAGTTTTGCGGCTTTCTGCCGGGGCCCCGGTTGTCTGACTCCTTGCACGATACCCAACGCACACACATCAACACTTGTCCACGACCTCCTCCCTTGTTGCAGGTGGACGAGGTGGTGGAGCGCAGCCGCTTCGTGCGCATCAGCAACAAGTGGTACTACATGGACAGCACTTTCGTGGACGAGCAGCAGCAGGGGGCGGCGGCGGCGGCGCCGGCGGCGCAGCCGCAGCCGCAGGAGCAGCCCAAGAAGAAGGGCCTGTTGCCTTTCTTCTGAGCGCCCCCTGAGTGCGGACGAGTGAGGCTCTGCCTCTGGTGGATGGGCAGATGGTAACGCGTATGCGGATGAGGAAGGCCTGGGCTTCCAAGGGGGGGCTGTGGTGCCACTGCTGCCACCGCTGCCACTGCTGACTTTCATCTGAGTGTGACGTGCGTGCGGACGAGTGACGAAGCGAGGCTTGAGCGGGGCTTGCGGTTGCGTGCGGGGCCCCCTGCGTCTAAAACCTAGCACTTCAGCCCAACGCGGTCGGGCGTGAGATGTCTTGGTGCCGTACGCGTTAGGGTGCCTGTGCGCAATGGTCGGACTGTGTTTCATGTGATTGACCGCTTGGCGACCTCGCGAGTGACGGAGGAGGTGCCAGTGCAACACGCTGTATACCCATTGGCGATTTTTGGTCGGAAGTTGTGACTTGCTGACAGGTGTAACGTTCACCCTTGTGCACCTGTATGTTCCGTACGCTTGTACGGCCTGGGCCGGCCTGGGCTTTATGTGGTTGGTGCCACCGATAAGCACGTGGGGTGGGCCACGTGCCTCCGGACGGACGGGGTGGCGCCTGGCAGTGTGCATAAGGACACGGAGTTTGCTGGTGAAAGGCGGACGCGCCACAGAGCGCATGCGATGCGAGCTGCACGACCAGGAGCCCCTATTTGACGGGCATACATGTAATCTTACAAATCCGGGCCTGTTGCTGCGTTTCAGAGCCCAGCCTCTTCCATGCACGGACCGATGTCTGCGGCCGGCCATAGGGGACCCGGGGTCTCGTGCTTCTGGCAGCGAATCGATTATCGCACCCGCCAGGGCAGCTCCTTCCCGCCAGCCACCAATTACTGCTCCACCCTTTAGGCTCAGCCTAGGTCATCATGCGCTCCACGCTACTATATCCGCTTGCCCTCGCCCTTGCCAACCACCTAATCCCGCTCCCCGTCAGAGTCCCTCCCGTCCACGGGCCGGTAGCGGCGCCCTCTTAGGCGGTGCCACAGCAGCAGCGCCCGCGTCTTCGCGTGGGCAAAGCCCAGCGCCCCCACCGAGATGATGAGCACCGCGCCCAGGAAGCACAGCGCAAGACCTGCCAAAGTGGGGAGGAGCAACACCCGTGATGCATGAGTGTCGAGGTCCTGCTACAGGGGCGCAACGTGTGCGAATGTGACTACAACCAGCGGCAGGCTCGTAGCTCTTTCACCAGGTCTTGTGGCTGGCTGCCTGCAAGGGCCTTCACATGCGCCGCATGCTGCTCGTGTTCGGCAACATGCGTACAGTATATCAGGGTGCCCGAGTGTGTGCCGCTTTCGCAAGCATCCGTGCAGGGCCTTGTGCTGTATGACGGCACGCAAGTGTGGGCTTCCACAGCTCACGCAACTGCTGCCCCAGGTGTTGTTAGTCAATCAGCCTATAGGAAGATACGCTGCTACTAGTACTGATACTTGCACCCACATATTTTGTTGACTACGGCCACAGCGTGCTTACCCACTGCGTGGAACAGGATCTGCTGCTCCAGGCTTGGCGTGAGGCGCTTCACCACGTGCCGCTGCAGCACCTCGGGGTCGTGCGAGTGCCTGCAGCAACGAGAGAGAAGAGCAAAACCGTAAATCGTGCAAAGGAGTAAGCGGACGAACTCACGTTCAGTGACAGCACTTCGGGGCCGTGCGAGCGCTTGTTGGGAGGTGTGAGCCAGCCGGAACACACAGTGACAGGCAAACTTCAGGAGTGTGTATAAGCACCAGCTCGGAGGAAGGTAGCCCACGGACACGCCCAATCGCTTTGGGGTCGGCATGTGATTTCAGCGCCTGGTCTGCAGCACGTTGTGATAGGCCCTCCACCGTCCTTACTAAGTGTGCATACAGCACCTAGCACTCCAAGTAAGCCCACCTGACGGCCACGGTCGTTATGTTACGACCCCAGTTTGGCAGGTACGCCTTGCCGTTGACGTGTGCGGCACGTGGTACGCGCCGCCACTCGCCCGCCTCCCAGCCCCCCTCTGCGGCGCAGCCCGGCCCGCCGAACGACAGGTCAAGCTCGAAGCGGCCCATGGTGCCCATGGTGACCGTGGTGGCAGCAGCGGCAGCATGGGAAGGGGTGGTGGCAGTGTCCCCAGCGGCTGTAGAAGATGGGTCATCGTCCGGAGGTGGTGCCTGCAAGATGTACAATGGGACGAGAGGGCGCATGGGAAACGGCAATTGCTGAATGTAAAAAGGTCCTAACCCAGATACCCAGTCCCGTTTAGCCTCGCCCCAAGTGCCGTGTTGACCCGCTCAACTGCGTATCGGCTTTCCGTTAAGCAGGCCCTAGTGACAGTTCAGCACTCACGCTGTTGTGTTTGGCCAGGTAGGTTGCTACCCCGCGCATGCAGTGCGGTACCAATCAATCTTACCGTGGCCACGCCGGCCCTGTCCGCGGCTGAAGGCGCGCCTTTCCGCTTCACCTGCACACGTGCCGCAACGCACACGTCAACTTCCATGCTGTACCGGCAAGGGCCATTCAGCTCTGACGACCACTCGAGAGGCCATGTGGATGCTTAATTCAATGTACTGTTGACTGTTATGTCACCGTCGTCTTCCACGGCGCAGTCAGCGACGCAGCGACGGTACCAGTATGCGTAAGGCAAACTGCTGGCAGGTTCTCGACGGTATAACCCTCATCGCACACGCCGCGTTGCAGGAAGACTCCTCGATCTACACCCTTGTCCCGGATCCCAGGGGTGCCCCCTTTCAATAGCGCACACCACTACCCACCTTGACACACAGCTGTGCCAGCACCTCCGTGACCGTGCACGTCTTGTCGGCGTGCCACGTGCCGTGCTGGTGGTGCACGCAGCGGCCCTCGCCGCCTGGGCGGCACGTGGCATGGGCCGGTTGGGCACGGGGTGGTGAGGGCACAGCGGCGGTTTAGAGCATCGCGGCCGTGTACAAAAGGAGAGCGGCCGTGTGCAACAGGAGAGCAATGGCCGAGTACAGGTGGTGTAGAGCGCAATCGGACCAGGTTCGACCGTAGCGGCTGAGCTACAGCTACCTTGATGCTCATGTGCTGATGTTGATGCGCAACAGTACACAGGACAGCATGAATGGCGCCGCAGTACACAGTACGGGTGTGCTGTGCTTACGACGTGGCTTGAGGTTCATTGTGCGTGCAAGCTCCTCGTTCCATCCCCGTACCCCGTGCCCTTCTTACCTGCCAGGATGGCCCTCTCTCTGTGGAACACGATGGTTCCAAGCGGCAGCTCATACATGTCCCCCGCCCCTGTTGCTGCTGCCCCTGCTCCCGCTGCGTCCGCTGCTGCAGCCCCTGTGCCCCCATCTGCCCCTGTGCTTGCTGCTGCCCCCGCCCAAGCGACCCGTGGGTCGGTGACCCGGAGCTTGAGCTCCACGGGCTTTGCCAGCTCCGACGTGAGGGGCCGCCACAGGCCCAGCTCTTTGGCCTTGCCTCGGTCCAACAGGGGCAGTGCGCGCATGGGGTGCAGGGTCTGCGGGCAATGCGATGGTGTCAGGCTTGTAAGGGTAGTAATCGACCAGGTGGTAACGGCAGCGCAGCAAGCTGAGGCAGGGGTTTCCCAGGGTAATGCTTTGACGCCTGGAACCACTGCTCCGAGCTGGCAAGGTTTGGGGGCCCATCGGCCACAGACGTGAAACCTTGCCTCAGGTACGGCCTCGCCTCCTGGCAGCGTTTTGGTGCAGCCATGTGTAACAGACTAACGACAAGAGACGAGGAAGCCTGGCCATAGCACTACGTCGCCAAACCAAACCATCCGTACCTGCAGCAGCCCATCCACCTGGAACTCCACCAGCGTACCCGCCGCCCCGCCGCGCCTCGTTTGCCTCTTGGGCCCTCCTGACCCACCCCGTCCTCCTGCACCCTCCCTGGCCCCTGCCAAGGGCTCCCCTGCTGCGGCCCCCTGCGCCGCCCCGTCCGTTGCCGTGTCGTTGACGGTTGGTGACAACGACCCATGGGTCGTGCGAGGTGTCTTCCTAGGGGGCCTGGCCGCCCGCGTGACACGTGTCATTGGAAGCGGGTCGGCCAGGCCCCCAACTAGCAACTCCCAGGAAGTGGCCTCGAAGTCCGCTCTGTAGTCTGCCTCCCAGTCGCTCAGATCTGCGTTGGGTTTATGCCTTCATGTTGAGGGACATTGACGTACGTCTACGGGTGCTGCGCTGGTCATAAGTGAAAAAAGATTACGAGGAGATGCAGTGCCAGAGGCAGGGTCAGGGTCAGGGTCGGGGACAAGGACAGGGATCGAGCCAGACAGGTGGGCATGGGACTCACATGCGCCGTACTCGTCCGCTATCCGCTGGTGCAGGTGGCCATAGTGGTGGCCGGTTGCGAACCAACCGCCAACCGCCATCATGACGAGCCCAACCGCCAGTAGGATCCATGTGCGTCGTTCGCTGAGGTGGTCGCCGGTCCCGTCCTGTGGAGGGAGCACCCACAAAGCTTCAGCACAGGTCGCACGAGTGCAGCAGCTGTCAGGCCAGAACCCAGTGCTCGTGCCGTGGTACATGCTGTCAGGCTTGAGCTATGTGTGCACAGGGCCACACACTGCGCAAATTGGTAGTCAAGTTCCTGTTGGTTGACGGGGTGGTTGTGATTGGGGTGCGGTGTGTTGTACCCTGCCACCCCGTGCGGAGCAGCGACATGTGCCGAAGGACCCCACACTTTGCAGCAGGCTATGCAGGACTCCGTCATGCCAGTGCACAGCCACAACCAATGGTGTCATCCTAACGAGCCTTGCACAACGGAGCAGTGGGCACTGGGCTACCATCTAGGTGTAGAGCCGGGACACATAGGCCCTAGTAGGCCGCAAATGGTCTCCCAAGTGCCGGAAGCCCTGCCCTTTCGCACTTTTCTCCTAGTTGGTATCGAAAGCACGCGAGGTCATTGCTGCAGTCCTGTGTCAGTACATGGCTGACGGCAATTTGGCTCACCTGCTGCGGCGTGCGTGTGCGGGGACGTCCCGCATATCCAACCGTTTGACCCCGGTTAACCGGTCTGGGTTGTGTATCTACAAATAGTGTTGTTTTGTCTACATCTACTGGTCGTTGGCGCATGTTGTGGCTTTGTATCGTGGGCTGTCAGGACCTGGAACAGTCTACACTTCCGGCGCACACAAGCCACGCAGCTCCAGCAGCACTTGTGCATGCAAAACTTCCATTGTACTCGATAGGACTGCCGGGAAATGTGAATCAGGGTGCATGCTCCATGGGTCAGTACTAATTTAATCCGTTGCTACCCGCCTGTCTGAGACAGGCTTCTTTTGTATTGCATCTTCGCGATCTGCTGTGATCTCGTAAACTATTCCACAGATCGCAGCTTTGCACAACACCTCGAACGACCAAACGGCGCCTCTAACAAAGAACGTGCCACGCCCTGCAAAGCTTGCAGCTAGGCGACATATGAACTATAATCCCCAGACTTTGACGCAAATGCTTAGCGTTTGACTTAGCGCATACGCGAGTTCCACGCCATGCCACGCGTCCATGTTCCCAGTCCTCGTGCGACTGGCCCCGCTACATGATGGCGCTCGTCAATTACAAGCAGGATGAAATACAAGAGGTGCACCTCAGCGCATCATAATCGCACCGCACAAGCCTCTCGTGCGCCTCCCGCCGGGGACACCCCCGCGGAAGTTTCTGCAAGGGTCCCCGCGGGAACCCCTGCCCCACGTGGCTCCCACGCCCCCTTTGCACCCCCGCTTTGCAATTCTGATATTACAACGCAGAAAGCGCTACTCGAGGCGATAGCCAGCGTCGTGCCATGGAACGAGGCTGCGGCGAAGGCGCTGGCGGCTCTGCGCGATGCTCTGCAACACCCTGCCGCAACCGCAGCGCGGCACAGCGCCAAACCGCTCCCTCCCGAAGCGCTCCAAGAGGGCAAGGCGGCAAGCAACAAGCTCATTAACGCGCACCGGGTATGTGGGTAGGCAGGCATTTTGCGGCATGTGCGCTGCATTAACTGGCCTTGTCCGCCGGTCAGAGCGTGAGAGCACACGTGCCAGATGCTTCAAGGTCCCTTTGAACGGGTGCGGCACGCGTGGAAGTCGTGCGGGACAGACAGAGTAACGTACCGCAACAGGGTCCATCCTTCCACTGCCTCAGCACTGGTGTCCACTGCCTCCGACTTGTCCTGTTCACCTTCCCGCAGGGAACGCGCGCGTACAACGACTCTGATGCCCCTGGGGGCTTGGTGCCAGCCCGCACGGGCCGCGGCGGCGCAGCTGCCGGAGCCATCCAAGCCTCTGGTGCAGTTGCTGTCGCTGTCGCTGCGCCTGGAGAGCAGCAGGTCCATGCGGATTTGCAGCTGCAGGCCCGAGCCAGGGCGCTCCAGGCAGTGCAGGTGGCCCTGACCCAGTTGGCCTCCGTACCGTCGCACGTGTCAGGTACGCGTAGTGCAGCCTGTCATAACTGCAAGAGGGGCTTCACCTTGTCGGACTCTTGTGTATGGCAAGGCGTAACATATAACCTCAGTGTAGATGGGGTAAGGTTGACATGGCGCCGGGGCGAGTGACGACGCCTGCCGCTGTGCCTTTTGACTCGGCTGTTGCAGTCGTTGCTGCGGGCGTAGCACAGCGGCCTTGGCGGGCGTAGGCGCTGATACACTGCAGCACGAACCCCGGTACACTGCAGCATGACATACCGCGGTGAGATCGGGCAACACGTTGCACGCTCCGCAGGCGTGGCAGAGACCCAGGTGTCTGCGGCGGCACTGACCGTGGCGGTCGCGATGGCGGCGGCGGCGCCGCCAAACGCGGCCGCTGGCGGCGGCGGCCGGAGCATTGGCGGCGGCCTTGGCCTTGAACTGCCTGCCAGCCTTCTTAACTTGGTGTCGCCATTCAGGTATGTAGAGGCTGCGCAGTGTGCCGTACAAAGTGTGCCGGCGTGCCCATGTAAGGAGGGGCAAGGCAGCAGTGTATCAACTGCTTATTAGGACCGGTAGGCAACAGGCTGCTTGCACTCCGACCCGTCGTCCTTTGTCGCGGCTCCAGGAAAGTGACTTCTGTGAATCTTCCCAACTGACTGCAATTTACCACTGAAACCAAAAAGCATTGCTTGCCCTCGCCCAAGGCGCAATACGGATAACGCCCCATACGCGTGCCATGTGCTGTCCCGCAGGGCCCGTATGGAGCAGTTGGGGCACCTGGGCAAGGGAGGCTTCGGAAGCGTGGTGGCTGTGCGCAGGTAGGCACGTGTGTTCAGCAGAGGTTACCCAGTCTGCCGTGGGGCTGTGCTGTTTTGCATAGCTGCTGCTGCTGCTGCTGCTGCTGCTGCTGCTGCTGCTGCTGCCCCGAGTGCAGGTGCGCAGGTAGGCACGTACGTGTGCTCAGCATACGCCTGCTCAAACTGCCAACCTGCCAGGCGCTGTACTACGTCAATAGGTACTCCTGCTGCCCTTGACTGGACCCCAAGCGTCCGACATCCAGCACGTACGCTGTCCGACGTCATGCCTTTCTCTTTTGCAGCAAACGTCGTCACTGGGCCGTTCCCTGTGCCGTACCCGTACCCCGGGCTCCCCTCTCGGCCGGCCGATGGCCGTCACGCCCTCGACCTCCCGTGCAGCAACTGCACCCCACAGACGCCATGCACTCTCTTACAGCAACTGCACACCCTTACACTACGACTTCACTTTCGCTGTCGTTTCCATGCCCTTTCTGCAGCCGGCTGGACCGGCGGCTGATGGCCGTCAAGTCGGTGCCCTTCCGCAGCCCTCTGCCGCCATGGAGCCCGCCAGAGGCGCTTGAGCAGCACCACGCACGGTTGCTGAGGGAGGTGGGTTAGCTTGGCAACAACACGCGCAGTGCGTTGGGGGTAAAAGGACGCTGCGGTGAACAAGGGAGCAGCAGGGAACAAGGCTATCGTGCCACCGTGGTGCTGGTTTGGGAACCAGAACCGCACACGTCCGCCGTGTGCATGTGGACAGCAATGCGTGGCTGAGGTTGTTCAAGGGCACACACAAGGAGCTAACATGAGTGATGCAAACACCGTAATGCAGTCCTCTTGCGCAGTCAGATATCCATCCATGCAACCTGGCCCCCATACCGGTATGTTGCACATTCTTTGGACCGCAATGCGCGCTTCGGTGACACCCTCTGGAGCTCACTGCCATACTGACGCCGCTCCAAGCCCTGGCGGCGCTGGAGGGCTCTCCCCACGATGGTTTGGCACGGGCTTGCTTCATGCCGTACTGGATGCAGTTTGGGATGTATCTCGTCTCTGTCTGCTAACCATTCCGCAGGTGCAAGCCCTGGCGGCGCTGGAGGGCTCCCCCCACGTGGTGCGGTACTACAGCGCGTGGATCGAGCCTCAGTGGGAGCGGCTGGGGCAGCAGCTGATGCGGGGGGACGCGCTGCAGCTGCCTGGAGGCGGCGGAGCAGGGCCCGGGGGCCTGGTGGCACAGGTGGGTAGGGCAGTGGAGGGTCGGGCGGTACTTGCACCGGATTCCCTAAAGTGGCCATTACAGGCCGTACGGGCTCTGTCGGTTGTGTTACATCGTTGCAAAGTGCTTCACCTAACAGCCCGTGAGATTATGCTAGGGCCCACGGGTCACCCGTGCTCCAACCTCCTTGCTCCAGGACCACGCAGAAGGCGGCAAACAAAGCGCACCACTGCCAATTTGCTTTCCCCTCCCTGACCTCCTTGCTCCAGGACCACGCCGAGGGCAGCAAGGGAACGCACGCTGGCGGCCGTCGGGGTACCCGGCCAGGACAACAGACGGCCGCAGCGGCGGCAGCTGCTGCGGAGCTGTTGACTGGGACCAGCTTCATGGCAGCAGCCGCAGGAGGGCCTGGCATGGTACCCGAAGACGCCGTCTTGGCGGCAGGTGGCGATCATGTGCTGGGACTGCCTGCTCGTCCCTTGGTGCGCACCAGAAGCGTGCCCATGGTGTGCACCATTCGGGAGGTGACGGGGGGCAGCGGCAGCAGCAGCAGCAGTGGTGAAGATGGAAGCGACAGTGAAAGCCGCAGCGAGAGCGAGTTCAGCAGCAGGGTAGTCAGCAGCAGCGGAGAAGAGGGGGCCAGGAGTCGGCTGGGCAGGAGCAGGAGCGGCAGGGGCGCCCTGGTGCGGAGGCGGGGGCACCGGAGGTCTTCAAGCGACTCGGTGTGCATCTGGGGCGTGCATGGGGCGGGTGTGGGGCCGGATGCGTTGGGTCCCGTGCTGGGGGTGGTGCCGGATGCGCCCGTGCTGCTGACAGCTGCGCTAACGGACACGCCAGGCACGCTGTCGGCGTTCGGGCAGCAGGCGCAGGAGCAGCAGCTGCAGTTGCTGCGACCCCAACAGCCAATTGTGTCCCTGCCGTCAAGCAGCACCGAGGCCAGCGTGTCTGCGTCCGGTGGAGCCACAGCCGATGCGCTCGTGCCCGGCTGCTACGGCGGCCCCACCTCCATGCAACACACACGTCGCAAGCACCAGAGGCAACAGCACCACCCGCACGGCTCCCGGCTGCACCGCACCCCAAGCCACCATCTCGAGCAGCAGCGGCAGCAGCGGCTGCAGGGCGGTGGTGCCAGCGCACCTATCGTCACGCTCGCCAGCAGCCCGGACGACGTACAGCCGTACGGCAAACGTGTCCGCCCACCGTACGGCAATGGCATGCGGATGCAGTGGGATCCGCTGACGGCTGGGCAGCAGCACCTGGGACTTGGACACCGCCCGCCGCTTGTCACCATCAGCAGCCTAAGCACCAGCCCAGCCACTACCCAGAGCGGCATGGTGAATGGCGATGCGGGGGTGTCAGGCCCCGCTGTGGGCTCGCTCGCGAGCTCTGTGGAGTCCATCCGTGTGCCCCCTGGCTGGTCCCACAACCGGTGGGTTAACACACAAGGCGCTGGGCAGGGCGGGGGGGCAGTGGAGGCAGGTGAGAGGGGTAGCGGCTCTGCTGCCGCAAGCCCTCGGGCGGTGCGGGGCGCAATGGGGCATGGGGCCGTGGGAAGGAGCGGTAGCAGCGGCAGTGGTAGTACGAGTAGCGGGGACGAGGGTGGGACGAGCAGCAGCAGCAGCAGCGGAAGCGGTGGAGGCGACTGCGGGGAGGATACTGCAGGCATGGAGGAGAGCTCTCTGGGTTTGGGACTCGGCGGCTGGCGGCCGGCTGCACCGGACGTGTTCGCCCGGAGGCCACGAGGCGGGGGGAGAGATGGCCTCCAAGGTGGTATGGCAGGGGCTCGTGGTGGGAAGCACTTGGGGAATGGCAGTTGGCAGGGAGTGCATGCCAGCAGCGGCGGTAGCGAGCACAGCTGGACGTTCGACCGGGGCAGTGTTGATGCGGGCGGTAAGGATGGGGAGGGCGAGGGCAATGTGGACGGCTCGGAGGGCAGGAGCGGGAGCAGCAGCGGCAGCAGCAGCGGCAGCAGCAGCGGCAGCAGCAGCGGGAGCAGCAGCGGGAGCAGCAGCAGCAGCAGTCCCAAAAGCAGCGGCCGGGAGGCGTCCTCGGAGGGGACGGAAGAGGACGGGCGTGATGAGGGGGGGCACAGCTGGACGTTTGACCGGGGCAGCCCTCCGGCGGCGGGCAGGGCTGCACGTGCCCATGCGGAGTCGTCAACGCAAGGCGATACGGCGGCTGGCGACCGGTCGTACGGCAGCGATGCGATCTTCCAGCTAGACGACGAGCGAGTCGCCAAGAGCAACAAGGGCCGCGGCGGCCAGTATTCGCGAAGGCATACTGGGGTCCCTAAGGGCGGCATGTGGGCGGCTAGAGGTCAAGGCAGCAGCAGCAGCAGCTCCACCGGCAGCTCGAGCGGTAGCAGCAGCAGTAGCACAAACAGCGACGGGGAGAACGGCGCTCTACCGGTTGCGCTTGCACCCCGGTTGGCGGCGCCGCTACCGGCCCCTGCCCACGTGCGTGCTAACCCACGTGCCACAAGCGCAACCGCCAAACCGTTGGAGCCGGCGGGTGGCAAGGGACGTGTGCGCAAGCAGCAAGGCAGCTTGGCGGCTGAGCGGGGACAGAGGCAGGGAGGGGCAGGGAAGGCGGGTTTGCCTGCGCTTCCGACTAGGCCGCAAGCAGCTGCAGCAGCAGCAGCAGCGGCTGCTGCCGGCGGCAGGGCCGGGGGTGCCGTACGATGGCCGTACGTGTTGTACATCTCCATGGAGCTGGTGGTGGGGCCAACACTGGGTGCGTGGCTGCAGCAGCGGGCCGTGCGGCTCAAGGGCCTGCCGCACCCGCCCGAGCAGGGCATGCCCACGGAGCGCAGTATCTTCCGCCAGGTGGGTTGCTACGTGACTGCGCAACAGCTCAAGCTGCTTGGGTGCGCAACAGGATCCAGCAGTAGTAGGTAGTAGTTGTGTTTGCGTGCGTGGGTAGTTGAACAGGTTGTGGCCTTGCTCGTTGCGCCCGACCATGGGCCATAATACCGGTGGTGCTGCGAGCGGACAGCTCAAGGCGTCAGCGGATAACAGTCCAGCATTAAATTCTGCGGAAGCCGAGCTTCCTTCCTTGTTTTACCTGACGGTCCACCCGCCAATTCATGTGCTTCTCCGCAGCTGGTCACGGCGGTCGCCCACGTGCACGCCGCGGGGATCATCCACCGCGACATCAAGCCCGCCAACGTCTTTCTGCTGCCGTTCGTGGCCACGCCGCCCGTTGCGACCACGGCGTTCACCGCTCAGCCCACGGCGGCGGTGGCGGCGGCGGCGGTGGCGGGGATGGGTGCGGCGGTGACGGGCGAGGCGTTTCTCGTGAAGCTGGGGGACTTCGGCTTGGCAGTGGAGGACCAGGTGCGTTGTACGCGAATCTGAGTGTTATGGTAGGACTCGACGCCTGTGCAAGTACAGGTCAACAATACACTGGCTGGGGCTCAGGTGCCTTTATTCTGATCAAAGGCTCCTATGGCCATCCCTTGCTGAGGTGGAGCAATGCCTCCTGCGTTGCAGGCGGCACAGGGCGGTCTGCAGGATCCCATCAACGACGCCGCTCGCGGCAGCGGCAGCGGCAGCGCCCTGGCCGTCCCACGGGTCGGTCCCCTGCCCCGGCCTGCCTCATCCAACGGGCCCCTCGCTCGCGCCTCCAGTGCCGCAGCAAACACGCTAGAGGATGCATGCGACGGGCCGGCCCTGGTGTCTGCCGTCAGACGCATCCCGTCGTACCCTCTGTTGGCCGCGCCTGCGCCGGCCCCAACCGCAACCGACAACGGCTGCGCAGGCGGCGGCGGTGGTTGTGGCGGCGAAGGTGGCGGCGGCGGGTCAAAGGTCCCGGTTCCGGTTGGCAGCAGCGGTTGCGGCCCTGCAGGCATGCTCCGTTCGTCTTCCTCTTCCGGCGGGTCCACGTCAGCGCACACGTCGGGGGTTGGTACGGCGTCGTACAGCGCGCCGGAGCAGCTGGGAGACGGACGGACCGGAGGGGGCAAGGCGGGCGGCGTGGCGATGTACGGACCTGAAGTGGACATCTTCCCCTTGGGTGGGTAAAGTACCGGTACTAGTACAGCTCTGCCCGACTCCTGTGTACAACGCTGTTTGGCCGCGCCCTTGCAGCATGGTACCTTCTTATGGCTCTGTCATGTGTGGTGGTCATGGGCCATTGACTGAGCACTATGCTATGGCGTGTCATTGCTTTGCCTAGTGTATAACTCCTGCGGCGCACGGTACCCGCAGGCCTCATCCTGATGGAGCTGTGCTGCGTGTTCGAGACAGGTGAGGCCCCGCACGCAGAGCCGCCGAAGCTTAGAGCCTAGTTATGGCGCCGCGATGCATTGCAGGCATGCCCCATGTATATGATACCTTAAGCCCTGTAAGATCAACCAACCGCACGACGGATGTGAAAACCATTGCCAGGAGCTGCAGATTGAATGGAGGGCCAAGGCCATAACTAAAGTGCCAAGGCCCCTCTCATCCCCACGGCCTACGTCAGATCCACATGCCTTACGACCCCTGGAACCCTCCCACCCGCTCCCACCCTCCAGGCATGGAGCGCGCGATGGCCATGCGCGACGCACGCGCCGGCCACGTGCCGCCCTGCATGGCCCGCCGCTTCCCCAACGAGTCCCGCCTGGTCCTAGCCTGCCTGCAGCCGCAGCCGCACCTGCGCCCCACAGCCGCGCAGCTGCTCGCAATGCTGGACGTGATATGGCCCACCACAGACCCCTCCAGTACGGCCCCTGGCAGCAGCGGCGGCGGCGCCGCCGGCACGGGCGCCGCACGGACCGGCGATGTGACGTACGGATCTGTACGGCAGGGCGGGCAGAGACATGCGCGGGGCAGCAGTCTTGGGAGCCTGGCATTCGAGGGGGCTGGCGTGGCTAACCGGGCAGTTGGGGCAAAAGCGGGGGCGGGGGTGGAGGTTTTGGAGGAGCGTGGCGGCGTTGCAACGCCCAGAGGGCGGATGCAGGGTGGCGTGGTTGGCGGCGGTAGGGCCGGCAGCCTGAGCGCAGTGGCACCGCCGCCTGCCCTGTTGCTCCTTCCTCCGGTGTCGGAAGGGTCAGGGCCCTCAGAGGGTTCCAGCGCGAGCGGCGGGCGCGCGGCGGTTATGGCAGGTGCGGCGGGAGTCGCAGGGGCGGCCAGTGCCGTGCCGGTACGACAGGCCGAGTACGACACAAGCAGCTCTGCTGACTCACTGCCCGCTGCCCGCAACGCCAGTGCCTTCTGCGGTGCTGCCAGCGCAGCGGCAGCAGTAGCGCTCGGCGCGCCGGCGGCAGCACCAAGGGTCCCCCTTCCGCCGGGGTGGCTTGGCGTGACCAGTGCTAACAGCAACCCGCTCCCCCTGCGCCAGCAGCAGCAACGACGCGTGAGCCCGTGCACGGCAGTACTGCTGGAGGACCGTGCCGTACAGACTGACGTGACGTGGCTGTACGGCAGTGCGCCGCGGAGTGTGTGCAGCAGCAGCAGCTCGCCGCAGCGAGGAGCCGACGGTGCTACGGAGGTCGTCGGGGGCTCGGGTAAGGATGGAGCGCCGGGAAGCCAGGACGCAAGTGCGCAGCCAGGCGCCCAGCAGGAGCAGCAGCAGCAGCAGCAGCAGGCGCCGCAAGGGGCTGAGAACCACAGCTCAGTCCTTGTAGGTAGCGGCTGCGTTTTGCACAGGGGTGTGGGAAGCGGGGTTGCTGCTGGTGGTGTGGGCAGTGGTGCCAATGGGCCCGGCGGGGTTGTTGCAGAGCCGGGGGATAACGAGGCTGTGCTGCGGCTGAAGGATGCGGAGATTGCGCGCCTGAGGGCATTGCTAGCTCAGCACGGTATAGTACCAGATGAATAGGAACACTCGTGGTGGTTAATACTTTCCCGCAATTGCAGGCCAGCGTAATGGTAAGGGGACACTCGTGGTTCGTGAGCTGTGCGTAGGCTACGAGTTTTCCGTAGACGGGAGGGCCAGTGACATGGCTTTATTTTGTTGCGACCACGTGAACTGCGGATACCGCCTGGGAATTACGAGAGCGCTGCTGTGCTAGGCGTGACCCTTGTAGGCTGTGCACATTTTCACCACCAGTTCGTCGGTTGTACGTGTCATCGTACCAGCTTGTAGATCGTGTACGTGAGCCTGAGTTTGCAGTAGCGTAGGCCAGAGTATTGGCGTACCTAGACCTTTACGTAGGCATGAGCATGATACTGAAAGCATTAGTAACTATACTGTACTGTTCTAGGCATGGCTTCCCGCCCAACAAGCGTGGACAGGACTGTCTTGTTGCCGCACTTGTCAACTAGCCTCCAGCAACGCGACCAGACGCGACTGTTGCATGCTCCGGCTTGGTTGGCCGTGCCTGACTGCGTTGGGTTTGCGCGCTGGCGGCTGAACGAACTTTGTGCAGTGAGCAGGTCTATCTGGCGTGCTCATGGCAAGAGGGGCGTTGCTTGTAGATTGCAATTCTCCATTGCAATCCCACACGAGTGCGCGGCCGGGTGCCTTGTCGACGCAGGCACTGCTTGTCCACGCAATGCACAATAACGGTAACAGGTGTTCCGGTGTCACATTACACATGCATCAGTCACCTCCCACTAGGGGGGCTATCCTGCCTTCCCCTGAGTAGCTGGGAAGAGATTAACAGGGTCCACCTGCGCACGCAAAGTCCACCAAACGGCCGTTCTTGTGCTAAGGAAGTGCATGATCAAACGGTGCGCGCCTTTGCGCCCGCAAAAGGCATGTAGGCATGCACGGGGCCGAGGACGTCAACCCACGGGCCCGAGGACGTCAACCCACGGGCCAATGGCATGCATTGCCGTGTCAGTCGCCCGTCGTCCGCCGTGCGTGCGTCGGTGCCTTCCAACTACTGAAACCAGGTCACATCGAGACCCCGCTTCATGTAATGGCCCCATGACCTTGTGCCTTGGCAGCTGTGCACAACCATCATCTACGGTATTATGGAACATGAGTTTCGCACTGCAAGCCCACCCTGCTACTGTTACAGTTCATGCTAGCCCAAGTCCTGCCGCAACCGGCATTCCAACACTGAGCAAGCAACAAATAGTGCAATAAGCACTTCTGCTCCTCTATTTGAATAATGAACGGCCTCCTAGGACAGCCATCGCCAACGACACCATATTGCGCCGCGAGTGGCGCCCTATTCGTGCGCGCCTTGTTCAACCTGGTTCAACGTGTAGACCGATGTTGACATGTAACGCTTGGTAGGCGCCCAGTGTCAGGCAGCAAAGTGCAACGGACGTACTTGGGGCCCAAAGACGCACGTGTTTCAGTTCAGCCTCGGCAAGAACCCACGGCCTCTGTTGGTGCCCCGCCCTGTCGTACCAATGCACCGAACCAAATTCAGCATAACCGTGAGGGCACAAACTTTCCAAAAACAGTGCAAAACATATGATCAACAGGGGAAAAGAGAACAGCTGATAGCTGCACCGTTGCCCCCAACCTACATGGCTGCATGTTCGCTGTCCAACCGTGCACGAGGCCAATGCCGTGCTCAACAAGGTACTACCAACCCAGCCGCGTACAGTCAGACCTCGGAACAACACTGTAGGGTAGCGGTCCCAGGCTATAACAAGCTTCTGGCACAACATAGCAAACTTTAAGTTTTGCAATTTGCATCCACACTGCGTGACCAAGCGGGCACAACCGTTGTGCGTTGTGTTGGGTTGCACCGTCATGCCACACACGTGCGTGGCAAAAAGCAGGTATAGGTACTACAGTATACTGTATACTTGACCCACGCGCCATCCCATGTCGTCCCCCGCTGCGCGACCCCTGTGCCTCGTCCCCAGCCATATGCACGGCATACGGCACGCCCACGTGTATTAAGCAAGGCACCATCCTACTGTCCTGACAACAGCGCATTCCTTCCACAGCCATGTTGCGACCGTCTGTGCCACACTACATGAAGAAAGCTACAACCCCATTCGCCCCATTAGTCCCAGTCATTTGCAGGTAGCTTGATAACAAGTCAAGCTGCAGAGCCTAGAAACGAGTTGACATTTCTGCTCTAAGTTGCAAATCCGCTCCTCGGCACACGAGCCGTGAGTCCGTGCAACACACAGCCCTACCAGCGGCCCACAGGGTCAGCCCCACTGCAGCGCGGTGCCAGCTGCTCCTGGCTGATAACAGCAACGTGCGCTTTCCTCGTGCGCTCGGCCAACACATGTAAGAGTAGAAAACCAGCATGACGTTGACAGTCAAAACACTAGTAAGAAACAACTGTTCACTAGGCCCAAAGGACTCCCAAGTACTGTATGACGTGCACGCTGCCTGCAAAGGCGCCTGCTTGCAGGCATTGGTGCTGGTCCACAATCGTCTCGTGTTGTCACCAAGCTCCTGACCACAAAGTAGCGAAACCGTCCACGACCGTCCCCGTTCATTCAACAACTGCAACTGCACAACCCCTCGCTTACCAGGCATCATGCTGCTAACCCACGCTCCTGCCGGAATCCCGCGCCCAACGCTGAAGCGGCCACACACTTCAAGCATCCTGTTTTGCCGCCTTCCGCTGCGCTGCGGCGGCCGCCTCCGCCTCCGCGGCCCGCACCTTCCGCTCCGCTGCCCCCACAACCCAGCTGCACAGCCGGTGCAGCAGCACAGCCACACCCACCGGGCCCACCGTTAACACCAATGGACAGGACACCATGTGCCGCAGCATCCAACCCCATGGCGACTCGTCCATCCCCACCACGCCCCACTTCGCCCCAGGAACCGTCCCCGCCGTCCCCGCAGCCGCCAGCCCGCCACCATACAGCCCGCACTGGTCGGGAGCCGGTGCAGCAGCAACGGCAGTTGCCGACGTTGCCCCCGCGGCTGCGGCCGCCGCCGCCGCCGAAGCGGCGGCCGCAACCGTACGCCGCAGGGCCTTCTCCCTTGCCCAGAGCAGCATGCCCGAGACGGGTAGCTGCATCGCCGCCAGGTCCATCACCCACACCAGGTCGCTCATGCACAGCAGCAGCGGCAGCACGACCGCCAGATGCAGCCTGTCGTACTGTACGGTGAGGTCCAGCAGCTGCTGTACGGCAGACGGCGGGCGCTCGCCTCCCGCCGTGCCGATCACGGCGCACATGCACGCCACGTGCATCGCGTGCGCGAGCACTGCGCCCCACTGCCGCAGCCAGCAGTAGCGGCGCGGCGACGCGCAGACCAGCAGCAGGTACGGCCAAATCCGTACGGCGTACGGCAGGAGCATGAGGAGCATCGGGGGGTCGTTGCTGCCGGTCTGGCCACTGCGCTGCAGCGGCAGTGCGTCCCAGCCGCTGCCCCAGCTGCTGACTGTGCCGCCGCCGCCACCGTCGCCGCCTGGGGAGCCCTCGCCCCATATCCAACTCATGAGCACCAGCTGCAGCGCCGTTGCCGCCACGTGCATTGGTATGCCCACCCACTTATCAAACCAGACCAGCGCAAACGCTCTGTGCGGTACCGCGCCTCCCCTGCCGGCGGCCCCACCTCTGCCCTCGCCTCCGTCTCCGCCCATGCCCCCGCCTCCGTCTCCGCCCATGCCCCCGCCTCCGTCTCCGCCCATGCCCCTGAACCCTTGCAAACCCAACTGCCGCTCCTGCGCCTGATCCGGCGACGGAACAGGTACTCGAGGGGCGGCACCGGCAGCGGCGGCCGCCGCCGCCGCCGCCACCGCCGCCGTGCCAACCGTCACCGTATGCCGCTGGCGGGCCGCCGCCAGTGCACCTCCGTCACTGCGGGTCTCCCCCATGCTGCTGCCGCCAGCCGCCGTCGACTCCGCCGACGCCTGCCCCGCCGCCAGCTCCGCCAGCCCCTCCGCCGAAGACGCCTTGACGATCACAAACGGCGACACGTCCGGCCCAGGAAACTGCTCCTGTCCCTCCACCCCTGCTGCAGACCGGCCTGCACGCACCCCGAGCCTGCTGCCTGTGAGCCGTTGCCGTACGTCCTGCAGGGAGCCACTGCCGCCGCTGCCGCCGCTGCCGCCACTGCCGCCGCTGCCGCTGGGTTCGGCCGGCAGGTGGTTCGGCTGCGTGGGCGTGCCGGCGGCAGGCGTGCTAGCAGTTGGCGTGACAGCAGCAGAGCTGCCGCTGGTGCTCCCTTTGCCGCGCCTGTTGCCCTCCGACTCCATGCCGTACCCTGGGCTCATCCAGCGGCCCTGCAGGACCGCCGTTGCCAGGTGCGGCGGCAGGCCCAGAATTGCCGCCGCTGCGTCCATGCCGCGGGGGCTGCCGGCGGCGGCGGCGGCGCCGCCGCCGGCCGAGCGTGCCACGTGGCCAGCTGCCACCTCTGCCGTACGTTGTACGACACTGGTGTATGTCATGCGGTGTGGCGGGGTGATGGGTGCAGCGCGACGGCGGCCGCCGGGGGACAGGCTTATCCCGCTGACGCCGCTGTGTTCGCTGGGGTTTGGGTTAGCCCCACCCCCCGAAAAACGTTCGCTGGAGCCCCCTCGACGCCGCGCGCAACTTGCCGTACGCGGCGAGGCATCATCAGCGCTGCGACGATGCGGCGGCAGCGGCGGCAACGGCCACTGCGGCGGTGAAGAAGAGATGCCGCCGCTGCCGCCGCCACCGCCGCCGCTGGTGCTGGGGCCGGCGCCAGGCCCCGCACCCGCAGCGGGCCCGCCTGCACGGAAGGGCCCCGGGAAAATGCCCTCGCTCACCGACCAAAGCCCACTGCTCCAAGCTGCACTTGGTCTGCTATGGTGACCGCCGTTGTTGGAGCTGGCTGCTATGCCGTTTGACTGGTTGCCGTTGTTTGGTGCGCCGCTCTGTGCCCCTGTGACGTTGCTGCTCGTGGTGGAGTGCCGGTGGCTCTCGCTGGCTGCAGCAATGCCACGGTGCCAGGACCATGCGGTGCTGCTGGGAGGGCCTGCAATGCTGCTCCCGCTCACGCACACGTGGGACCCGGAGGGCACGGGTACATGTTGGTGGGGGAGCGGCACCACCTCGCGCACCCTGGCGCCTTCCGAAGGGGGTTCCGGAGCGGAGAATGGGGGGTGGACGGAAGGCGCTTGGGCTGGGCCGGGAAGCTGCCAGGCTGAGCGCTCTTGCAGCGGGACAATGTGGTCGCTCGCGTTGACTGCGGAGGAGCCCTCGACGGTCAGGCCGGCCTCTGTGTCCGGCGCGGATGCCACGCTGGCAAACGCGCCGCTGCCAGAGCCGGCTGCAGCAGCGGCCTGTCCGCTTGCGCTGGGAGGCTGCGGGCTATGCTCGTGGGGAGCTTGTTTCCAGGCCGGCGGGGACCGTGCCCCGTCGGACGCGGCAGTCAACTCTTCTCCTCCATAAGGTGCGGCTCCGGACGTCTCGCCGCGTACCGCGCGAGCGTCTGAGAATGGGATGCACAGTGGGCCGAGAGGGCAGGAAGTGAACGGGACAGGCTCCAGAAGCTATATCCATTGCTTGGTTCAGGTCAGTGATTCCTATCAGAGCACACCGGTACTGGATGGCCAGGCACCCGGTCAGGCATGTCGCACAGATTCAAACTGAGCCCAGCAGTGTCGCCAGGGAAGTGGTGTGCGACAAAATCAAAATAGGCATACGCAAAAGCATGGCTACACTGTACAAAGGCGCACTGCAATGCCCTTGGCAATGTTCATTTGACAGCTTGAGAACAACAGCTGCGCGACAGCGCTGGAAACAATACAATGCTTTACAGATTACGCTGAACGATTGGCTTACCTGTTGGCCGCTGAGGCGCAAGCGGCTGCCTACTGTGGGGGCTGCTGGAGGCGAGAGCGGCCTCCAGAACATCGTGCGCAGTCCGCTGCTGGTCGGGCACCCAGCGTGGCGAGGCGGCGCTCTGCTCACCGGCAGGTGTTGCTCCTGCAGGTGCGAAAGCAAGTTACGCGCATGTATTCAGTATAGGGCACATGGTCAATGGGGCTTTTGCTAAGGGGCAGAGGCAAAGACGTGCTGCTGGTCGTTGCCAACGTGCGGCTGAGCAGTCAAATGGCGCACCCGCCCACCGTATCAGTAATGAGCCAATGAACTCTTACCCGGCTGCACAAGGGGACCAAGCGGGATGTCCCTACGGCCCTGCCGCAGACGCTGCCACTGCTCTGGCCTCTGCAGACGCCACCCAGCGCCCACGCCAACGGCCGTTGCCCCCTCCTCTCGACCCTCACCTGCTGCACCCTCAACCCGTAGGACCCCCCGAGCCAAGGGAGCCGACAGGGAGCCGGCCGGCGCGAGCCTCTCCCTCATCGCGGCCTGCACCACAGCACCGCCCGACGAGCCCCATCCCGGCACGTATAACCCGCCCGGCTCTGCTGCCCCCGCCCTCGCCCTCGCTGGCTGCGCCACCCCTCGCCACGGCTCCTCTACCTGCGCGCCCTCCGCTGCCCCCTGCGTCGCAGCTGCGGGTAGCACGTTCCCACTGGCCCCCGCCGGCTCCACTTCAGGGGCCTGCACAACCACAGCACGAGCTGGCGGCTCCACAGCCATCCCGCCCACACCCGCACCCGGTGCTGTTACGGCAGCTGCAGGCGCATGTGCTGCAGGCTCATCAGGAGCAGGAGCAGCCGCCGGCACCACCGCGGCCGCCTCGCCAGGTGGAACAGCCGCCACCTCGCCTTGCACACCCGCCTCCCACGCAGCATGCGCCCCCTCTGCTATGTCGCACAGCCACTGCACGTAGTCCTCCAGCTCTGCCGAAATGCTGTCAAGCTCCTCATCCGTCCACGGCTCCACCGCGCGCCCCCTTGCAGCCCCTGCCGCCGCCCCCGGTGAGCGGGTACCCGCCACCGCCACGGCGGCGGCGGCTGCCTCAGCAGCAGCCTCCAGCCGGGCCAGCGGCGGCGGCGGCGATGCTCCGGTCGCCGTCTGCCGCACAAGGCAGCCCTGTGCCCTGAGCACGTGCAGCAGGACGCACGGCATCGCCTGGTCTCGCAGGAACCCTGCAACGTTGACTATTGTCGTACGCCATACGTCGTACGGCACGTTGGCTCCGTGGCCGAGCAGGACGGGGCTAGGGGCTGCCAGGGCGTCGGGCGGCTGAGTGGCGGCTGGCGGGGGCTGGCGGCGCGGAGCTGGTGGTGGGGAGGGAGGGGATGTGGGCAGCGGCGGCGGCACGCCCTCGCCTGCGGCACCGCCGCTTACTTGCGCGGCGGCGGCGGCGGCGGCTGAGTCGGCCGCCACGGCTGCGAACGGGGACACGACGGCGTCTGTTGGCACCGGCGGCGGCGGCGGCGGCGGCACCGGCGCCTGGGGAGCGTCCGGTCCGGGCTGCCAGTGGTTAGCGTTGTTGGCGGGGGGCGGCGGCGGGGGTGCGGGCTCATGTGCCTGCAGCTGCAGCTGCGATCGCGCGGGGTGGCGGGCCAGGCACAGCTCCAGGTCGTGTAGGAAGGGCACCCAGCAGCCGTCAAACACGCGCAGCCACGCCGCACGCCGCCGTGCCGCCGCCATGGATATCACCGCGCTCGCGCCGGTGCTTGTAGGGGTGGTGGCGACGCCACGGCCCGGGGCCATTGCGGCAGGGAGGCCCGCTGCGCCGCCTTCCTCCACAATCGCATCCTCGTCGTACAGCATGGCAAGCTGCTCGTCCACCATCCTGTCGTACAGGTTGCACAGCTCGGCCGTCTCCGCGTACGGCATCAGGGCGACGGGCGCGGAGGCGACGAAGGGGCCTTCGGCGGCCGGCTGCGAGTGGCTAACGTCAGCGCCGGCGGTGGCGCCCGATGGTCCTGCTGCATGCGTGTCGTGCAGCGGGGGTGGCAGGCTAAACACGTGGATGGTGGCTACGCCAGCCACAGCACCCTGGAGCTTGATGGGGAAGGCGCACGCGCCAAAGGTGCGGCCGGCCGCGCCACCGCTGTTGCTGGCCGTGCCTGTGCTAGTGCTGGTGTGGCTGCTGCTGACCCTGTCGTGTTGGTTGAGATCCGTGCTGCCTGGCGTGCCACCGCTACTGCTTGACAAGGGGCTCTGGACAGACGTCCCGGGCTGTGCCGCACCGCTAGTGCCCGTGCCTGAACGTGCCTGCCCGCTGCCCGCCCGTGGCGCGCCCGCACTGGCGTTGCCGTACGGCACCCAGTCGTGTACGGCATCGTACAGCATGCAGGTGCCCTGTATGGCTAGGATGCGGACCTTGCGGGGACGGAGCCACGCCGCATGGGGGCCCGCGGCGGCGGCCGATGGCCCGGTGGCGGCGGCGGCGGCTGCCAGGGCCTCCTCGTTCGGCACCAGCCGGACCTCCAGCTCGGCTGTGCCTGTGGTGGCGGCGCCGCCGGCGGCCAGCTCCAGTACCGCAACATGAGGCCACCACGGCTGCGGGAGAGGCGGAAGGTGTCAGCAAGACGTGCGGGACCTGTCGACGCCGATGAGATGCACGGTAACACCTGGTGACACCTGGCTGCACATGCTTACACTACTGCTAACGGTAGCGGCCACGGCTGGAGACAATAACAGGCCACATCTAGAAGCAGCTCAACGGAAGACACTGCCCGACCGTACGAGTCGTAGTCGAAAACACTGCCCGACCGTACGGTACGACAACACACTCACCGAGGCGTGCGGGCGACCCGCGGGCCCTGCTGCTTCGTCATCCCGCAGCGTGGAACTGGGCGGCCACAGCACCAGCCGCGCGGGCATGGGCAGCGGCTGCGGCCCCGCCGCCGTGTCCAGCAGCAGCAGCGTGCTGCCCACACGTGCCGCCGCCAGCAACGAGAACCCGCTGCCCAGCAGCTCCCCCTCCTCGTCGTCAGTGTGCTCCCCATCCTCACTTGCCCCATGATCCTCCTCGTGCTGCTGCAGGAGCGACGGCGGCACTGCACCACCCAGCCGCCGCTCCGGGCCGTCGCCTCCTCCGCTGCCAGCCCCAGCAGCTGCACCGGCAACTACTCCGCCCTGCTGGCCGTCCCCTGCCGCCAGGACATTGCCCCGCACGGCTGTCTGCGAGGTCCCCAGCGTGCCGGATCCGTCCAAGCCCCCGCCCAGGCCAGGCTCCGGCGCCTCAGCTGCTGCAGCTCCTACACCTCCTCCCAGACCTCCTCCTCCCCAACCTCCACCACCACCACCACCACCACCTTCAGAGCGTGCCCCAGGGGCCTCCTCGCACTCCGGAGCAAGGGGCTCGAATGGCGGCAGCGGCAGCAAACTGGACCCTTGCGCGGGCAGGGGGTAGCGCGCCAGGGAGCTGCTGCTGGCCTCGCTGTACCCCATGCGCCGCCGCCGGCCCCTGCCGGACACAGCTCCCGACGAGCCCCTGATCTGCAGAGCCAGCTCACCTTCGTGCCCTTGCTGCTGGTGGGCATGGGAGTGGGGGAGCTGCTGGTGACGAGACCGGTGCGGCAGGTGCTCTTCAAGTTCCTGCTGTTGCTGCCGCTGCTGGTGCTGATGGAGGTGCTCCTGGTGCTGCTGCTGCCCGCCCTCCTGCCCCAGGCTTGCAACCCTCACGTTACTGCCCGCAAACCACACCGGCGGCTCGCCTCCACCCTCGCCCACGTCCTTCTCCTCACCCTCCCCCTCTCCCCGCGTATCCCACACGCTGCCCGAGGCCCCAAAGCTTCTCCTGCTCGCCCCAACTGCGCCGCCCAACACCCCCTGGTCCCCAGCTCCCGCACTGTCCATAAGACGACCCGCGCTCATGCCCCCCAAGGCGATCTGCCCGGAGCCGTGTTGGTGGGGCAGATGGTGGTGCCGAAGCTGGTGGCCCTGGCGTTGGTGGTGCTCCAGTGCATCCAGGGAAACCCGGGCGCTCCGGCTACGCCTCGCGGCCGCTGCAAGGGCCGCCTCTTCCACCTCGTCACCCTCTGCACCCTCACCGTACTCGTACCACTGAGCAGGCCAGCTGTCAATGGTGGCCATGCCACCAGAGGCCAGAGGCTGATCAGGGTCAGGGCGCGGCGCCGCTGCTGGAACCGACTCGGACGCAGGAGCAGCGGCGGCGGCGGCGGTGTTGGCTGGTGCTGCGTGGACGCCGGACCCGTGTCGCACAAGCGCCAAATGGGGATCCCTGCTGCGCGTCATGCTGCTGGTCACTATCCGGGGCGTGCTGCCAGGGCCGCTGGTTGGTGACACGGGGCCCGCGGGGGCCAGGGCGGACCAGTCCGCGTGCGGTGCGTGGTGGGGCGTGGAGCGAGCCCGGAGGGAGCGCCGCCGCCGTGGTGGCGAGGCGCCACCGGCGGCAGCAGCAGCGGCAGCGGCGGGGTCCCCGGCCGGCGAGGACAGCGGGGAAGACGGCTGGACCGTGCTGTGTGCAAGCGCAAGGTGGATGCCCTGGAGGATCTGCTGTGCGGCCTGGGCGCTGCTGCCGTGGGGCGAGCGCGGTGGGTGGTGGTGGTGGTAGTGGTACCGCTGGGAGTGAGGGGTGGCGCCGGGTGCGGGGGAGGAGGTAGCGGGCGGTCCGGTTGCGCTTGAGCGGGAGGAGGAGGAGGGGACGGTCGCGCCCGCTGAAACCGCCTGGGCAGCTTGAGGTGCAGCGGCGGTGGGCGCAGGTTCCGGAGAGGCCTCCCCTGTTGCGGTCGATGGCGGTGTAGACCGGGCCTCGGGCGTCCTTGGTTCGGCCAGAGCGCCTTCTTCCACCGCCTCAGCTACCAGCACGTCGCCACCTGCCCTGGCCTGCTGCTGCTGCCCCGGCCGCTCGGCCGCTGCCGGCCGCAGCCGCAGCGGCCGCATGGCGGGAAGCGCCACCGGCAGTTGCCGCTGAGCCTCCGCATGGCCCTCGCGTGCGCCCCGCCGCCACCGCCACAGCTGCAGCACAAGGTGCACGCAGCCGGGCAGAGCCATCCACGCCGCCAGCCCGATGTCCGGAGCCGAGTCATGCAGCGCCACGGCCGTTGCCTCCATGGCGGCGTGCGCGGCCCGCTCGAAGCTGCGCTGTGTGCCCAGGGAATGGCTCATGGTACTGAAGCCAGCGAGAACAGCGGGGGCTGCGACGCCGGGGCCGCCGGCGGCGGCCACGGGACCGCCGCTACCACTGCCGCCAGCGGCGGTGGCGGCGGCGGCGGCGACGGTGGCAGCGCTAACTCCCGAGCTGCCGTCAGAGCCGACCTGGGAGGGCGGCTGCGTACGGCTCAGGCGGCCGGGGCCGGGTGCGCCGGCGGCGGCGGCGGCGGCGGCGGCGCCGCTGGACGTAGCACCGAAGCCTGGAAACGGCGGGCTGTTGGGGGCGCTGACGTCGCCGCGGCTTGTGCCAATTCCGCCAGAGGCGCCGAGGCGGAGGCTTGCACGTAGGGCGGCGGTGCTGAGGCGGCGTCCTGGCGAGGACAGGGACTGTAGGGTGGATGGGAGCAGAGCAGCACATGGTAAGGAGTATGGTCTTAAATGGTACGTCTCATTAAGTCATTATGACGCACGGTATACGGTGATTACGGTCTGTGTGGGCGCCGAGGCAAGCAACCATAATATCGGACGGTAGCAGGTATGTAGGATTGGGCGTAGGCAGCAGAGTGCTGCATATGTGTGGGCAGCACCAAAGTGCGGGCAGCGACTTGCGGGAACTTGTCCTTGACCAATTACACACTTGCAGCTGTTGCACCAATAACACACGCGTAGCTATTGCACCAACGGCTTACCTGCGGCTCTTGCAGCTTGAGGCTGAGGGCGGTGTGGCGGCGCGGCGAGCGGTACAGGCAGCTGCGGGAGCTGCTCGTCCCCGGCAGCCCGCTCCTGGCATGGCGGTACGCGTTTGCGACGGGCATGGACCCTCTATTCAAACTACCCGAGGGTACCGCCGACTCGGATTCCACAGATGGCAAACGGGCACCGCCGCCGGTGGTTGCTGCTGCTGCTGCTGCGGCGGCGGCGGCGGCTGCAGATGCGGAAGGGTAGACGGCCACAGGCGCGCGGGTGGGCAGCGGCGCAGCGGCCTGCGGCCGGGCCTGCTGCGGCGACATGATGGCGTTGGTCAAGGCGACAGCAGCAGCGGGGTCAACGGCGGACCAGGGGCTGTGCGTGCTATCCAGGCGGCTGACCGTGACGCCCGGCCGCCTGCTGCTGCCGACATCGCCTCCGTCTCCGCCTCCGCCGCCCGCGCTGCCGCGCTGGTGGCCGAGGCCAGGGTTGCGGCGCGCTGACGACAGAGGGCCGCCGCCGCCGCCGCTGCTGCTGCCAAGGGGATTCTGGGGCTCGGCAAAGTCATCCTCGCTGCTGCAGTCAGCGCTGGGAGACGGGCTGCCCTCTGCGGTGAAGGCCCTGCGCAGCGTCCCCAAGTCCAGCGAGGGGGCCGTGCGACCCCCTGCGGAAGCCCGACAGCTTGACGGTCCCACCAGTGCCCCCATCGTGGCCGCCCGCCCGCCTAGACGCTGCGGCTCCCTGCCCCCCGTAGCCGTTCCCACACCCGGTTGCGGCTGGGAGCTGCCAGACCCGGAACCTTCTGCCAGGACGGCTGGTTGTGGCATGGTAGGGTAAGCGGGCAGTCCGCCCCCACCGCTGGTGCCTGCTGTTGCTGCTTGTGCGCCACTGCCAGAGGGAGCAGCTGGCTGGCCGGAGCTCTCACCGGGCTGCTGTACAGATGAACGCTGCTGCTGCTGAAGCTGCCTCTCTCGCCGCTGGCGTCTCTCCTCTCGCCAGCCGGCACACGCCGCGGCTGTGGAGTAGGCGGTGGAGGTGCCGGCAGGCGGGTCTTCTGCTGCAGCACCTGCGTGCCGCCCGCCGGGCGACTTGGCCGCTGCTGCGGCCCGGGCGCAGCGCCGGCCGGTGCTATCATTACTGCTAGAAAGGGTGTAATCCAACGCATCGTCCTCTGGCTCCTCCGTAATTTGGTACATTGTAGCGTCCCAGTCGGCCGCTAGGTCTTGGCCAATCGGCGGCATAACGTTGCAGCTGTCCCCGTCGCGAGCCGCCGCCTCTTGTGACTGCGGCGATAACGGCCCGGAAGGCTCCGCAACAAATGACATTATTCCCGATCCACTGATATCGTGCGGCAGGCTGATTGCGCCGATGCTTGCTGTAGGCTGCTGGAGTTGGCTTTCAGATGACCCATGGGTCGGTCCCTCGGCCCGTGCTGGGTCAGCATTGGAGGACTGCGGCGCTTCCCCAACAGGCACGGATGTCATATTGCCCTGCCCTGAGCCTTGGTTGGCGTCGTTGACGGCAAACGCGGGCGATGTTAGGGTCGCGAAGGCCGAGTCCGCCGAGCCGGATGTTCCCGGCAAGCCTGGGTCGGCAGCAACCGGGCATTCCCGCGAAGGAGTTGGTGGCGCAACCGGCAGTGACAGCACACGCGAGGGAGAAGGCCTGGGCCCTTGGAGTTCGGGCGGCTGTTGCTGCGGCTGTGGCTGTTCTGGCAGATGGCTTTCGCGGTTGCCCTTGCCTTTGCGCCGTGGGAGGCCAAGCACTCGCGACGCCCAATTACGCATCGGATGCGTTGCTAGACCCAATAGGTGCATAAGTTTGAGCCATATGATTGAGCCGCAGGCCAGCAGGGCTGCTCGGAGGACGGAGCGGCCGCTTCCCAAAAAGAAAGCTCCGCAAACGACTGCGGCCAGGGAGAAGGCCAGCCACATGGTCTTGCCGTTGCGACCGCTGGATGTTGCTTTCGGCAAAGCTGTGCCGTCGGGCGGCTCGGGAGGGTGAAGGTGGGACGTGCTATCTCGACCCTGTTGTCGACCCTGATGCAACAGCTCCGCTGGAAAAGGCATATTTCTGAGCGGCTCCTTCTACCACAATGCAAAGACGCGGCTAGTCAGGTCCTGTCGATAGTTGGCCCGCTTGCCAATTGCTGCGGTAAACGGTCGGACCTGGATGACGCAACGTGGGTAAGAAACCTCTTGCGCCCCTCGAGCGCAGCTCACACGCATTGGTGCTGGAATGCCCAGGTTTGTTTGAAACTGTATCAGCAAGGAGGACCTGATCCTCGCCGTCGTAAGGCACGCGAGCAGCGCCTCCAGCGGATAGGTCATCGGCCCGAGACGGCGTGAGTCACCATGAACCTGGACAAAGTTACTTGGGACTGGAAAACTCCCATTGCCTCAATGACAACCCTCAGAACGCACACATTGCACACACTGAAATTGCGCAGCGCACGTGCCAACCTTTGTTGGCTGCCGCGCACCCTACTACGGTCCGCCTCACCGCACTGTTATCCTGCAAAATGCCGCACCGCACGGTGAAATAATGTACAAATAGGGAAGTTCGGCAACATTCCCTAAACCAGTAGCTGAAAGCTCTACCACGAAGCCCTACTGCGTACAGGTATACCCATTTAGCGTCCTCCCCCAACCCGGGGGTGTCAAGGCCCGCTCCCGCTCCCCGCGCCCCCTGCTATCTGGCATTCATAACAAGAAGCAGCTGCAGCAAGTCAATGCACCGTAAAAACATGAATCTCAACCCATCCCTCGAGCCCTCGTTTAGTGTACAATCAACAGGCACATAGCAGCCATACCTCGTGCCCAGCAGGCAAAGCATAGGCCGAGAACGAGACTAGGCCGCCACGAACTCCTGTAAGAAACTAAGCGACACACAGGAACCCACTTACACCTGTTACTAGAAAGCATGTAGTTATCCCAGAAAACCGCAACTGACCGTGCGCCCGCCAGCGGCGTCTGCCGAAAAGCGCCCGACAGCCCTCAGCCCGCCGCTCTGGCTTCCCACTACAGCTGTGAAGCTCGCCTTCCATTCGAGTCCGGTAGCAGCAATCGACACTCCTGCCTGCGTCGCTTATTGGTCCCTCCCAACCCTTGTGCCGCAGTACAACCCTTCACTCCCACTCCGACTCCCACGCCTGCGGCAACAGACGAAACACACCCCATCCTCCACCCCCACTTACAGCCCTACACATCCACGCCCCGGCACCCCCTTACCACAACCCCCACAGTGCCTCCACTCCCCTCCACTTGCAGCCCGGTCACTCCTCCTTGCTGTGCGGCCCAGCCCGCGCGCCCGCCCCCTTGCCCACGCCCGCCGCCGCCGCCGCCCCCTTGATCTGCGCCTTGAGCGCCCGCCGCATGCTCCGGAACGTGCCCTTCAGGTGCCCATGCAGCGCCGCCGACGCCGGCGCCGCCGCCGCCACCCCCTCCGCCGCCGCCGACTGGATCACCCGCGCCATGCTGCCCACCCCCCGCTGCAGCCCCCCGCCCTGAAGCCCCGCCGCAACCTGCTGCGACGCGCTCCCCACCGCCGCCGCCGCCGCCCGCACCAAGCTCCCCGTCCCACCCGCCCCTACTCCCGCGCCAGCGCTCATGCTCCTCCTCGCCTTCCTGCCCTCCCTCCCACGCACCTCCCCGTCCTCCCAGCCGGCCTCCTCCCCATCCTCGTCCCATCGGCCGTACGGCCCCTCGCCCTCGCCCATGCCGCCGTACTCCGGCCCCAGTACGTTAGTGCCGGCCCGTACGAGTGCACGCGTCGCGCCCTTGGCTGCCGTACTGCCAGCCGCCATGGCCTCGCACACGATGCGGTACGCGAAGCTTGCGGAAGCTCGCCGGAGCTGTACCGCCATTTGGCGCGTGCCGGCGGCGTCGCGGCGGCTGAGGTGGCGGGCGGGCGCCGAAACCAGTGTGGCGACGGCGGAGCTGACGTTGACCACGGCTTTGACCGGGGCTAGACCGGTGATGAGTTTGTGCGCCTGCGGGACGGGCGCAACAAAGGATGGTTGAAATCAAAGGGTTAAACGCACTGTAAAGGCCAAATGCAGGCAACCGTGTAGGGAACGATGGCAAGCAAGTGTGCCAGGAGCATGGTCAGGCGGGGCCGACCCTGGCTTACCTGCGTCCGACTGATGTCCGAAAGCCACTCCTTAATGACTGCCGCGCCCAGGTTGTCCCAACCCTGCAAGGGCAAGCCAACGAGTGAGGGTCGGCATCAATCTTAGCAAGCGCCCTGGTCAAACCGGTCGACTGGAAGGAGACCCTATCATCCATCGCCCGATATCGCCGAGTCACCTGCACCTCCGTGCCGCCTTTTGCCCCAGTGGGCCCACACCTTGGCTGCTGTGTTTGTCCCTACCATGGATGAACCTTTCCTGCAGCCATACTTGCTGATATGTCTCTCCGCACACGCCACACCTCACACATGCATGCGCTCTGCCTTGTCAACCCAACTGCACCCCCGCCGCGCGTAGCGCGATGCAGTCCAGTACCACGTAGGTCATCCCCGGTGTACCGCGATCGCACCTGACCGGCTCAGCCGCGCTGAGACCTCCTGGGCGGGCCTTTCCAACCGAAAACCACCCACCTGCAGCCCCGCCAGGCGCAGCGCAATGCAGTCCAGTACCGCATATGTCACACTTGGTGGACCACAATTGCACCTGACTTACTGAGCCGCTATGATTTCCCCAACCGAAAACCACCCACCTGCAGCCCCGCCAGGCGCAGCGCGATGCAGTCCAGCTCCACGCCCCCCAGCGGCACCAGGTTGATCAGCTCCGTCAGCTTGCCCTCAGCCAGGGCCGCAATGTCCACACGCCGGGGCCTGCGCGTGATGAGGAAACGCCACCACATGAGCCACCACATGAGCATGCAGTGTCTACCGTGTGCAGTGGCTCCCGTACACAGCAATGACTACGCGTCAGCGTCTCTGGGAGATCGGCGCGGCGACTTCCACGCCTTAGTACTAGCGCGGCCCCTGTGTGATAGGTGCGGTGCAGGGATAACAAAGCGTGTCTTAACCCGGCCCCTGTATGGTGCTCGGGTCCCCTGGTGTCCCCTGGTGCTGCCTTCCTGTGACCATGAGCGACGGCACGACGGTGACCCACCTGTAGTCCAGCATGATGCTGAAGGCCCCTTTGGCTTTAGTATAATAAAATGATACATTATTGATATCAAGCCTGAAAGGTTCCTGTGACCATGATTCCGCGACTGTAACCCACCTGTAGTCCAGCATGATGCTGAAGGCGCGGATGTGCACGCGCTGGAAGAAGGGCGGCGGCAGCGGCTCGCAGCCGCCCAGGTCCGACAGGGAGGCCTGCAGCGAAGCGGAGTTGCAGATATCAGCACAGTATGCCACGCGTGGCCCAGTTCGTTGGGCTGGGGTGTTCAGGAGAGCTGCAAATGCACTGAGCACAGCCTGCTGAGCTTGGTGCCGTGGGAGGGAACAGGGACATGGGGAAAGGCCTGCAGTAACCCCTGCGCCTAGCCACCACCTCTGGGACGTGCACTTCTGCAAACACTGATCCCTTCCATTGAGCTGACAAACCACACGCTACGACTGGCGGCGCCGCCCTGTTACCTGCATCGTCGCGAGTACGGATGCCGCCGGCTTGAGTGCCGTAGACACGGAGCTGCCGTACCAGGCGAGGTACGACATGATGTCCTGGGTGAGCTTGAGCCTGCGACGCCAGTAGCAACCAACACGCAAGCGCTTGCGGAAAATGTATGTGGATGCCGTCGCTCGCAGTCCCTTGGCCTTGCTCGCACCCAATTCCCCAGGCCCCCTAAAGGTAGCGTGCGCAGGTAAGCCAAGAGGGCATACATGCCTATGACGCGTGCAATGTGCACGAAAGAACCCTGTGGCCCCATACCCCAGTACTGCAGCTCCCGAAAGGGAGCGCGCGTAGGCACGCCAAGAGGGCACGATGCCGTACGACATGTGCGGTGTGCACGCATGAAGCTTGTCCAACCTTAGGGGCAGCAGCGCCACCGCCAGTCGGAACTCCTCGTCCCGTGGGTCGCACGCCGCCGGGTTGGGCCGCACCGCCGTCAGCGCCACAGCCGCCAGCGGCGCCCGGCTGTCCCTTGGCCGCCCCGCCACCTGCGCAGCCACCGAGCACCCAGTTGCATTACTGAAGACTGATGCAGCAAACCTTTGCACGTCAACCGCCGCCATGCAAACTTGTCACGAGATATCAGGGTACCAATACTCCATCGGACCATGGTCTTTGGGGTTCAATGTTCTTGCAGGGCACAAACCGTGTTCGCGGAGGCTCATCAGCCTTTGATGTGGTAAAGTGGCAATGTACGATACAAACCATAGTATGGAGGCTGATCAGCAGGCCCAGTCACCTGGCGGTAGCCCAGCACCCGCACCCAGCCGCTGGCGCCGCCGCCGGCGGGACCGATGCCGCCGCCGTCCGCCGCCGCGCCCGCCATGCCCGCCGCGAGGCTGAGGCCGCCCGCAGCGGCTGCAGCCTGCTGCTGCCGGACCTGCGGGTTGTGAGCATACCACAGGCATGGTCGGGAGAAATGGTGAACATACCACGATAGGATGTGGAGGTCTGTATCTGCTGCTAGAGGTCCTGGACGGAGGGGATGCATCTGGAAGCACGTGGGTATATCAGGGCCGCCTCCGCGTAGCCAGGCGCAACTATTGCACAGTCGTGTGCAGCGCTGACAAGTCAGGAGGAGTTCGGGCTAGGGCGCAGCATGACAGCATGAGTGAGAAGGTACCGGCACCGGCACCACATAGCGTTCAGGTTTTATGTGGTAATTACAAGTCATCTTACTCCCGTAGCGAAAATCTTCATGCGCACCTGCAGCGCGCAGTCCCGTATCTCCAGATCAGCCACAGTGACCTTCATGTGGCGCGCCAGGTGGCCGCCGGGGCCGTAGCTCTCCGTAACGAAGCACAGCCCCTCCACCTGCGACGCAAAAGCATGAGGCACAAGCGCAATGAGCTTCTGTTCTGCGATCAGCCGTGAGGGCATGGCTAGGCACGACACGATGACAATAAGACGTGCTTGCAGCAGCACGCGCTACAGTTGTCGGGCGTATATAACCCAGATGGTAGCCTCAAAATCATCCAAGGCCCGCGATTGCACACCTGCAGCTCCACTCGGCCCTCCTGCAGCCCGCTGTTGCCCCCGGAGGCGGCGGCCGACGAGGTAGAGCTGGAGGAAGCTGACGAAGACCCGCCGGCCGTGTGCATGACCCAGATGCCTGCAAGCATGATTATTCATGAGCTGCACGTGTGATCTGGCAGGCCACTGCCAGGCCACTTCACCATAAGGCAAGAGGGCACGCTGCGGGCTACTTGTTTGTTCAAAACAAAAATTGAAGGCAGGCACAGTCTTGCAACATGACCCGGTGGTTCCCAGCCGTACCTGAGAAGTCCTTGAACGTTATCCGCACAAGCGGCGGTGGCTGCTCCACGCCTGGCCCCCCATCTGCGGCGCCGCCCAGGCCCCTGTGCACGCCCCGATGCTGCTGGTGCTGCTCTCCCTGACCGTGCCCGTGGCTGGGGTGGTGGTGCCCTGTGCCGTCCTCATCGGACTTGCGAGGCACGCGGACGTAGTCTTCCTGTTGCAAAAAAGGAGGCAGCGTGTGCAGGAACTGTACCAAATGCCGACTGCAAGCTGGTTGGTCAGGCGGGTGCATCCCAACTTCCAAGGAGCACAACGGTTCGGATACCGACATCTTGAGCTTGCACCTGCTGGCAATGTTACCACGAACGCACCTGCAACTTCCAGGTAGGCGCAGCGGTGCTGCTCGCTGTCGCCGCCGTCGCCGCCGATGCCGCCGATTGCAGGGACCTCCCGCCAACCGACCGGTCAACGTTCCGCCGCCGCCCGTCCGCCGCCGCCGCCGCCGCTGCCGGGGCCCCGCCGCCGTTGCCGCGAGCGATACTCCGCCCATGCCGCTCCGTCGCCAGAGCCGCCGCCGCCGCCATGTACCCTGACGTCGCCGCCGGCGCCGACCCAACCAGCAGGTCATCAATGTCCTCCGCATCACACGACTCGGCTTCGTCCTCCTCAGCATCGCCGTCGCCCGTCGCGCCGTTGTCGTACTCCTCGTCACCGTGGCTGTCGTACGGGTCTTCGCTTGGGTCAAGGTCCAGGTCGTCTTCGCCGCACGGCAGCGACTGCTGGCGTAGGGGACCTCCCCTGTCCCCGGCAATGGCGGGGCCGGTCCCCGTCTGGCCCCTGCCGGTGGGGCGGCTCTCTGGACCCTGCCCGGGACCGTACCACGTCCCTGTGTTGCAGGAACGTGAGGGAAGTCAGTCAGGCGGCATACGCCACATCTGCGGGTCATGCCTAGGCAGCGAGGATGTCTGCTTGTGTTACAAACACAAATCCTGCCCATGTACGTGCTGAAGCTCTTGGCAGCAGAGTCCCTCATGCGCACTTGCAGCGCAGTGGTGAAATTACTAAAGACGTCCATAGGCTACCACTCACCTTCCAGCTCCACGTCCGCCTGGCGGCCCTGTCCGCCCCACCTCCCCCCTGCTCGGCCCCGCCTGCCTCCCGGAGCCTCCTCCGGGTGCTGCACCAACAGCATGTCTTCGTCGTACTCACCCTGGGGGAGGGTTGTCGTACGCGGGTACGGCATTACGTACTGCACGCGGGGATCCTTGTGCTTGTGCAGGACACGGCTGCCATGGCACGCAGGTTACCATGAACTGTGGGGCATTAGCGCCCTGCTTCCCATGTCAACACGGCACATGTAAACACTCACACGTACGCGCGTGCGCTCCAAAAGCAAGCGTAGTGTGCCTGCGTTGCGTACCTGGTGGTTGACCGGAAAGAAGTCGTCAATCAGGATGAGGCAGGGCGGCTGGACTGGGCCCTCGCCGTCAGCGCCTTTTCCGCCCCCTGGGCCGTACCTGCAGGACCAGATTCCACGATTACAGCCTGCCTCAACCAATACGCGGCATCCAGGCTGCAGCATACCTACAGCTTTTAATCGCCACCGTTTTCCCGCTCACCAGGCGCCCTGGCCATGGACCAGCGTCGACGCATCCAGCCCTCCGTTCACGCCGCCGCCAGCCCCCGACCTCAGCCCCGCGCCCGCAGCCGCCGTCCCCGCCGCCGCCGCCGCCGCCGCCGGGGGGCAGCGGAACGCGTTCTCCTCCACCTCCTCCAGCAGCATCGCCGTCAGCAGCGCGTTCCCGGCGTCGACGCCGCCGTCAGACGCCGCCGCCAGTGCCGTACTGCAACCGCCGCCGCCGATGACGCCGGAGAGCTCCGAGGCGGCGTCGTTGCCGCCGTCAGCGGCATTGCGTCGCGATGCGCCGCCGCTGGACGCCGCCGCCGCCAGGGTCTGCTTCGCGGTCATGAGGGTCCCCACCTGTAGGTGCAACGAACATGGCCAACACTCAAGGCGAACTAGTAAACGCAACGCCAGAAAGGTGTTGTGTCGTGTCGTTTCGCACCCAAGTCAGATGCTAGCGTGCTGGGTACCCGCAGAAGGTCCTTCGCTTGCTTTGCAAGGCGCACAAGCCCACCTCCTACCCTAGCTGCACCACCACGCGTCCACTGGGCTGGGCTCCACAGTGCCCCAATGCGCCCCAGGCCTTCCATCCAAGCACATGGCAACTATGTGCAAATGCAGGTCTGTGAAGAGGACCAAAGCCCCATCACCGCATGCTGAGCGGGCCACGCCCGCGGTATTCCAGTTGCTTCTCATGCTACCTGCATGGCGAAGTGCGCGAGTAGCGTGGCTGACTCCACCGTCAGCATGCCCAGCAGGTGCTGGTTGGTGATCTCCACATCCAGCGTGGTGTGGGCGTCGGGGGAGGCGGGGTGAACCGCAGCCTGGGACGCCGGGGCTGGCACGGGCTCGGGCTGCTCCGGCTCGCTATATATTACCGCTTCTTTGTCTGAAAGGAAGGGGCGAAAGCGCAAACCGGGGGCGGCCGGCGCAGGAGGACGCTTGGGGTAGCGCCGCTGCTTGACAACAACCTTCAGCGAGTCCTCCTGCGGGTCGAAGCACGACAATTCAGTGTATAGCGCATACTTCAACTGGGTAAAACCTAAAGCAGCAGCGCTGCACAGAACCGCGAGGGTAGGGCGCCTGAAGGCATGCCGTCAAATGGTGAGAGCAGTGGTTGGTCAGGCTCTACCTGCAGCACCCGGTGGTAGCCGCACGCCTGCAGCATGAGGCCCGGCCGTATACCGCGGGCCTCGCCCGCGCCCCAGCCGCCCCCGCGCGCGTCTGCGGCCGCCAGGTGCAGCGTCAGCGAGTGCAGCGCCAGGCTGTGCTGCTGCACCACACTGCTGCCGCCAGCGTTGGTGTTGGCGCTGCTGGCTGGTTGCGTGGTATGGGGCCCAGCAGCTGCAGGTGGCAGCGGCCCACCTGGCACCATGGACGCGATTTGGTGCGCGGCAGCGGTGCTGGCACTGTTTGGTGTGGGTGTCGCTGGCTGTGGGTCGGGGCCCAGGGGCAGCTCGAAATGGACCGCCTCTATGATGACGGCCAGGGCCACGGGGCTCACACGGCCTGGTGCTGATGCAGAGGTGGGTGCGGCAGCTGCGGCCTGGGGCGGCTGCGGGCCCTGCGCCGCCGCCACCGCCTGGGCGGTCGCGGGGTACTCCAACGGCTCGTGCCGCAGCGCCAGGTCGACCACGTTAACCACCAACCGCCCACGGGGAGTTATGGCTGTACTGTCGCTGCCTGCTCCTGCTGGCCCCACACCCTTCTGCTGCTGCTGCTGCTGGGCGTGTCCTTGCGGTCCAGCAACGCACGTGGCTAGGCGTCCTAACTGCTCCGCCCAATCCATAGTCACCAAGCCGTGGTCTGTAGACACAGTGACCCCCTGCAGCAGCACCGAGTGCAGGACCTCCGCCCGCTGGGGCCCCGCCCCTCCGCCCCCGCCTCCGAAACCGCCGTACGGCAACGAGCTCGCGCTGGATAACGACACGCGGCGGCTGCCCATGAGCGTTCCAAGCTGCCCGGGGGCCATCGCTGCCTGCTGATGCGCGCCAGGCGCAGCTGTCGCTGCTGCGTAGCCGGTGCCAGTGGCTGACTGCGGCTTCCGGCCCTGCACGCACAGGTACTCGATGCACGCAGGGGCCTTGTCGGAGGCCCCCAAGGACCGGGGGCAGTGCACCAGGCACACCACATGCTGCCCTTGTCCATGCTGTTCCACTGACCCACGGGTCGCTCCTGCTGCCTCCACCGGCGTGCTCCGCCCGCTGCCGGCCTTGCCCCCGGCCGTGCCTGCCCCGTGCTGCGCCGCAGACCGCTGCGAGTGCTGTTGCTGTTGCTGCTGCGGGTGGTGGGATGTAATAATGCCCCCGCGTGCCGCCTCCCCGCCTGCCACGTGTCCCCTCAGCGTCACGCCGTGCGCGTGCACAGACGTCACGTTGCAGCCCGGCTCCGCGCCCAGGTTGCTCGCGTGGAACATGGTCACCTCATCGATCCCAAGCTCGTACATCGCCATCCGCGTGCCCAGACCCAGCCCCAAGCTCACACCCGATGGCACACGCTGCTGCTGCTGCCCCTGGGTGCCTGCGCCTGGCCCCGCCTGCCCCACTGCCGCAGCCCTGCCCGCCGCAGAGCCCGGCCCTGCCGTCGCTGCTGCTGCACCTGCCGCGTGTGCTTCCTCCGGCTCGTCCACCAGCTGCACGTGCACACACAGCTCCAGCAGCAAGCACGTCTGCGTGGGCCTAGTGGTGTGGCCTGCCGAAGCCGGCTTGGGTGTCTGTGGGCCGGCGCGACCGTTGGCCCACGCAGGGCCCACATGGGCCTTGTCGGGTGCGGGAGCCGAGGTGGTTCCGGTGGCGGGAGACCCGTGGGTCGCCAGGGTGCCGGGCAGCGCGGCCAGGTCGCGCATGTCGGCCCGCGTGAGGTGCAGCTGGAGCTTGGGGGCACGAAGGTGCACGAACGTCGCTGATGACCTGGAGTGGTTACAAAGAGAACGGGGTGCAACGTCACTGCGGGGCCTGGACTTGCCTAGCTGTCAACACAGGACGGAAACGTGAGTTTGGGTCGACAGGGTGTACCCTGCTGCCGCCGCATTGAGGGACAAGATTCATTCAAGCCCTACAAACCGGCTAGGGTAGCCGCATAACGACATTACTCACTCGTCACATCGCAGCATATCCTGCGGCAGATTTTAAACGCCACGACATGATTGCAACCCACCTGCGGCATCGCTCATGGAAGGCCACAGTGCGGAAGCTGCTGCGCTCCTCCCACGCCCCGCCCTCGCCGTCCGGGTCCGACCAGCGGTCCTGCGAGTGTACGGCAGCGTGCCCCCACGCCTCCGAAACCAGCTCCGGTGCAGAACCGCCCCCCGGGTCGCTGCACACCGTAAGGCTGAAACCGCAGCCAGGGGGCACATCCCCTGGCCCTGCGGGCGGGACGGGAGGGCAGGGGTCGCTGGGCGAGGAGCGGAAGGGCTGGAAGGCGGACTGGGATGAGGATGTGGATGAAGAAGCTGTTGGAGGAGCTGAGGGGACGTTCCCGGATGTGGCCGAGGGGCTGAGCCGGGCGAGTGCCTTGCTGACCCACGGGGCGGGGCAGCCAGGGCCCGGGGGTAGGGCGTGGGAGGCATGGGCGTGGGGCTGTTGCTGGTGGTGGTGGTGTGGGCCATGATGCTGGTGGTGCTGGTTCAGCTGCTGTTGCTGCTGTTGCTGCTCGGCCCATCCGGCCGGGGAGCGCACGAGCAGGAGCTCCACCACTCCAGCCGCCACGTCCACCGTCGTTACCTGAAAAAGCAGACGGGCCACAACTTAGCAGCACATAGCAACGTCGTATGACGCTTACCCACTACAAGACATGAAAGCCGCGCACCTGTGAGGGTATGAGTCTGTCGGTCGCCGGCACCTGCGTAACCGCCAGCAGGGGTGGAGCCGCCATCGGCCCTCCTGCGTGCCAGCCTTGCGTCCCCGCCGCCCCGCTGCCCGTACCATTCACCCCTGCCGCCTGCCCGTGCCCGTGTCCCTGCGGCTGCGGCCATGGCGGTACCCCAGAAGGACTGCTGTACGGGTACTGATTGCTGTACTGCCCGTACCCGTGGCCATGGATGCCGTGCGGCGGGGAGGCGTGCGGTCCGTGGGCGTGGGGGTGGGGGTGGCGGCCGTACGGGTGGGCTGGGTGCGGGTGGTGCGGGTGGGAATGGGGTGGGGAGGCATGGTGCTGGTGCTGGTGCAGATGTGGGTGGGAGGAGGAGGACGGGGTTCCGTGGTGGGTGGTAGTGTCGGCTGAATGGTGCGGAGGGGCCACGACGTCTATGGCCAGGAAAACGGGGGTACCTGCGTGGCGTGCACGAGCGGTAAGGAAAGGATCAGCCGGTAACAAACGGATCTTTTGTCATGCTGTACTTGCGCCCAGCAGCCACGGCAGCACAGGCGTGCCGTCCACCACCGTATGCCTAGCCGCAATACGAGCAGAGGTAGCCTCGACCACCCCTCCCACAAACGCCGCTTGCTTCCGCACACTTACCCGGCTTGCGCGGTCCCACGCTGCTGGGCGGCTGCGCTGGCAGCAGCGCGAGCAGCACGCACACGTGCGGGGCGGCCACGGACATGGACACGCGGGGAAGGGGAGAGGGCGGCTGCGAGGGGGCAGTGCAGCGAAGCAGGTCAGTCCAGCAGTTCAGTTGCATGACCTGCTACCGAAATAGCACACATCCAGCCAAAGTAGAGGGGGGCATCCAGCACAAAGCGCCTAGCCACGGTGCCCCTTCAGCAACGTACCTTGGCCACGTGGCCGCCGCCCCCGCTGCACCGCCGTGAGGCCGCCTCCACCCCCAGCGCTGCCCCCAGAGACGCGCTGAAGTCCCCTATCCGCTGCACCAGCGGCAGCGACAGCCACACCGTCACCGGCAGCACCTCCAGTGATAGGTCCACCGACGGGGGGCACGGTCCGGACTGTACGCCGCCGTCGTACGGCGACCCGGTACAACAACCGTACGGGACATTGTACGGTGGCCCGTACGGGACGGAGTAGGGAGCGGATGGGTAGCCGACTGGCGGGCTGCAGCGCGGGCAGCCGCCGCTAGTCCAGTGCAGCCGCATGCGCACGCTAGGGGGTCCGTTGCCGCCCAGAATGCTGCTGCTGCTGCTGGCTGAGGCACCCCCCGCTGCCACGCCGCTGCCGCTCGAGGGGCGGCCGTGGGCGGCATGTGACGCTGCTGCTGCTGCTCCATTCTGCGAGGCGTCGCCCGTGTGGAGCGTGCTGGCACACGTCAGCACAGGCCACGTGTGCAGTGCCGCTCCCTGGGCCTGCTGCGCATTGCGGCCGTTCTGCGGCCTGCCAAGCCCCCTTGGGCTGCCCACGACCGCCGCCGGGCTGCTACCCGCCCCTAAGCCCGCCCCGCTGCCGCTGTGGGACCCGTTGGCACGTGCCGGTGCTAGCTGCGTGGGCCGAAAGCGGTACGGCGCCTGCGGCAGGCACTCCGGCACGCGGCTCCACTCCAGGGCCGAGATGCCGTACTGGGCCGCGAAGGTGCTGGGAAGCTGCTCGTACACCTGCAGTGTGCCCGACTGGAAGAGCAGGCTGTTGCTGCCCAGCACGGGGTCCAGGTGCACGTCCGCTAGGATGTCCTGCAGCTCCAGAACCATGCTGCCGCCTGCCGTACCAGCTGCCGTACTCGGCGCTATCCCGTTGACATGCTGGGAGGACCGGCCAGCCCCGCTGCCCGTCCGGCTGACGATTTTGTGCCCGGTCACCTCGTGAGCGGCGATTGCTGTTCCCGGGCCATAGCACAGCACGGCAGCTGCGTGGGAAGCGTGGGCGCGGATGCTGAGGATTGGCGGTGGAGGTGGAGGAGGTCCCGAAGGCGGCTGGCTACTGGCAGCGCTTGCCTGCCCCTGGCCAGCTCCTTGCAGGCTTTGCTGCTGCTGCTGCTGTTGTTGGGAAGGCGGCTGCTGGCCGGACACCCACCCCATTGCCCCCTCCACCGCGGCGGTCCCGCTGGCAGCAACGTAGCCGATGAGGTTGGTGCCCGTCTGCGCGACGCTGCTCGCGAAGCTGCTCGCCATCGACCCGAACTTGCTGCACGCGTCGTGGAAGTCACCCGCCTCGTCGGCTGTCACGCCCATCGCCTCGCCGTACGACAGCCCCGCGACGTACGGTTCTAGCGAGTGCGCCACGACCGTCTCACAGTTGGGCATCATGATTGACTCCAACAGGGACCGCCTGCCCCAGCCCGCCGCCCCACCAGCACTGTGCACCGACGCTGTCCCCGACACGCAGGACGCCCAGAGATCCGGCCCAGCGCTGCTCGCCCCGCAGGCCTCCCCCATATCACCCTCATCACCTTGCTGCCCTGCTGCATCCGCCGCCACCTGCGCACGCCCGCACCCTTGGTCCAGCGCGTTTCGCAGCGCCGAGAGGCACACCGCGTGCGAGGGCAACAGCTGCAGCCGTACGGCGCCCAGCTGCAGGTCCACGCTGATGTGGGTCGGTACGGCAGGGCTGTCGTACGACACCATGCGCAGCTCCATGCTGACCTGGATGCCGTGCTTGCCAGGGCCGGACACGAGCGTCACGCCAGGGTTCGTGGAGGCGACGGGCGAGGGCGGGGCGGCGGACCCGGCCGCAGCCGGTCGCTCCACTGCTGGCCCGCTAGCTGCCACCAGGGCAGCGTCCTCCCCAACCAACAGAGGCGCTGCTTCGAACAAGTCCAGCGAAAGTCCCTTAATCTGCACCAGCTTGGCGATCTCCTTCCGCCCTCCTGCCGCCGTCGCCGCCGCTGCTCCCAGGCCCGTGTCCATGCCAGCCCCGCCTGGCCCCGCAAGGGGGACCCCGTCCGTGGGCCCCTGCCTCCCGCCCACGCGCCCCGATCCAGTCTTGTGTTGCTGGTTGCTGCCGTTGGCCGTGCCATGCGAGGCCCCCTTCGCAGCCCCACCGCCTGCTGCCACATGTGTCAGGTCCGACAGATCTATGAGGTCCAACTTCAGGGCGGCGGTGACGACCCGCCCGGGAGTCGTGGGGTGGGGCAGCTCGGCACGCAGCAGGACGTTGGTTGCCTCCACCTTCATTTGCTGCAGCAGGGATTGCAGGCTGCCAGCAATGCGCCGCACGCCGTCCATCACCGCGTTTTGCCCCATCCATCCAAAGTCGTCCGCTAGGATGGAGCCCCACTGGTTGCCGCTCGCACCCCCTGTCGTGCTGCCTGGTCCAGAGCCCGGAGTGCCTGACCCAGACCGGCGCCTGGCGTCGGGAGAGCCGCCATCGGAGCTGGGCGGGCTGGGGGACCCCGATGACGGCGCGCCGGCGGCAAGGGATGTCTCCCCGGCGGTGGCGGGCGGGTCTGGTGCCACGGTCACCATGACTTCGTCCACCACCACGCTGCACTGTCCGCCCGATGCCAGGGTGGCCAGGGGAAGCTTGGCGACAACGCTGCCAATGTAGCCGGCCTTGACCCGCCATCCCTTGATGGACTGCGAGGGGGAAAAGGCAGGGCAGGGGTGGTGGCGGCGCCGTGCTGGCGATGCTGATGTGCATGGTATTTGGGCCCTTGCTGTCGCGTTGGTGTGGATGGGTTGCTAGGGGCTTTAGGCATGCCTCTCAGGGCCTTCCCTGCAAACAAGGCACGAACGGGCAACAAACTGGTGCACGATGAGCCCTGAGCCCTGCAACAATCACTGCCGCAAAGGTTGATTCACCGCTAAAGTGTATCTATGCCTTGTCATGGCTGCGCAAACAGTCTGGGGTTAGTGTCCTGCCTCGACCGGCGGTGAGCAAAAAGGGAGCGGCAACCGTTGAGCAGATACCCCCGCGGCCACGTGGCATACAGCGCTGCACTGCGCTGCACGGCCCTCAGGGGCCCAGGCATACTCACAAGGTCCTTGTTGATAGCCTCGCAGTTGAGCAGCAGGTTCTTTAGCTCAAGCTTCCCAGCATCCAGCTTCACGTCGAGCTGCTCCAGGTCAATCTCCGAGCAAAGATACTTCCCCACATTCCTCTTCAGCACGAACTTCAAGAAGCGCTTGAGCAGCCAATCCGTGGTGCCCAACATGGGGACGACACGAGTCTCTTGCTCCCCAAACCACGCGCGAAAAGGGAGGCCGCAATTATGACCACCTTATGGACTTGTCTGACTGTCTACGTCGCATCGTTGTCCATTGAACGAGCCTGCGTGCTGCATAACGTCGTCGGTGGGGCCTCACCCCACAGTGAGGACCCTCTGCCAAACCAGACTGTTTTTCTGAATTTATGTGAGAGACTCAAGGAGTTGCCAAAGCGTTCAGGTTGTGCAGAGGTGTGCAAACCCTAGCATCAGTTGGTTGCACCGGCAACGGCGAATTGGTCCGCAGCAGCAACAAAGATGAAAAGTTGTATGCAGTAGAAAAAAAGAAGAAATGAAGTACCTGTGAAGGGCCGATGCAAGCACCAAAGCTACAAACGAACCCATCTGTCGCATTGTCACTGTGCATTGCCGACACACGCGCAGCACGGGGCCACTCGCTGCTCATCAACAAGCGCTAGAGGGCAACGATTGAATTGTATGCTTTTACTGTGTGTCTAGTCGCTCAGTTGCTTCCCTAAGTTCCCGCGCGACTCACAGATACTGCGTTTGTGCTCGCACAGCGCGTACGCAATGCTCTAGCGAATGAGCATAAATTAACACATGGAAATTGGCGCAGTGTCCATTATACTGCCCTCACCATGGCGGACTTTGACGAATTTGACTCTCTCAAGGACAACCGCTTCGCGCACCTGCTCAAACCAATCCGCGACTTGTCAGAAAACTTCAGCATTGACCTAGCGCATGAGCTCGAAGAATACCTCGAACAGCTCGAGCATGCGCAGTTCACCTTCGAGGGCGCAAAGCCCAGCAGCGGCATGGTCGACTTTGCCGAGGCTGCGCTGCTCATTCAGGGAAGCACTTGCGTGTACTCAAAGAAAGTCGAGTACCTATACAACCTGGTCTACCAAGCCCTAGAGGCTGTCAAGGGAAAGAAGAGGCAGCAGCAGGGACTCGATGGGCAGGTCGAGGGAGACGCCGTTGCTGGGGGGCGGGCAGCACGAGGTGGAGCTGCGCGTGGCCTTGACGAGGATGAGGAGGAGGGCTTGGAGCGCTTCTGGGACATTGAGCAGCTCCTAAAGGAGACGGGGGACGTGGACCTTGGGGAGGGGGACAGCCTGCTGCCAGCTGCGAACACCAGCATGCGGCAGCCCGCAGCCCTTCTGGCGCTGGAGGACCACTCCCAGGGCGCTGCGTCTGGTGCCGCGCCCGGCGCCAAGGGTGATGGCGACTCGGGGGTGTACCGGCTGCAGCAGTGCTACGTGCACTGCTCTGGGGCGCTGCTGCTGGACGCGAGGGACGGCGACTTCTACGACCACCTCCTGAGGTAGAAGGCTGTGGCGCAACGTCTACCACCGCTGTGTTCCCGTAACCACAACCTAAACGCATGCATAGTTTCAAGCTGTAGTATCCTTGCTACTGCCGCGAGCGCCCCCAAAACCTTCTATGTACTATGCTGGACTGCGCAGGTACGTTGGGCCCCGGTCACGGGAGGACAAGAGCCTTGAAGCGCTCATCGCCTCCCAGCAGCTGGAGCAGCCCACGCAGCTGCTGCCCCTACCCCTGACGCAGCTGCAGCCGCAGCCGCAGCCGGACCCACAGGCGCCTGGCCCCGGCGAGCAGCCGCAAGCGCAGCCGGATGCGGTGCCTGAGGCTGAACCCTTGGGGGCTGCAGAGCAGCAGCCCATGGAGGCGGACGGTGCTGCTCCTGGGGGGCCCATGCCTTCCCCTCATGGCGATGACGACGGGTACTTTGATGGCGGGGGAGGCGGGCCTGAGGACTGGCCCGCCGATGACGAGCCCATGGGGGAGGCTGCTGGTGCAATGGCAGCTGGGGCTGCCGAGGGAGAGCAGCAGCCAGGGGAAGGGCCCCAGGCGGAGGCTGGCCCGGAGAGGCCACGGAGAGCGGCAGCGGCCGCGGCTGCTGCGGGCGGTGCGGTCGCGGTAGCGGGAGAGGATGGTGTTGGAGAGGGCGGGGAGCAGGAGGACGAAGAAGAGTTTGACCCTTACAAGCCACTGGACCCGGCGTCCAAGGGACGCATGCCCGACCGCCCGCTTGTGGTGAGTGTATTTTCAGCTTGTGCACTCGGCTCACCTTGGCTCGCTCCTCACGTCTTACCCGTATAGCACAGCGCGCATCCACGACTGCGCCATAACACTTTGCCTCAACAAAAAAGGGTACTCCCCGCCCGTAAACATGCACGGATGAGTGCTAGCTTCAGGCAGCTAAGCAACAAACACGTGTGCCCTGACTAAGCTGCTTCGCATCCTGCTGGCCCAGGTCCGCAAGCCGCGCCGCACCCGGCGGCCGCCCTCCGCCTCCCTGCCAGCTCGGACGCACTCGGCCGCCGCCTCGCTACGGCCCCTCTCCCTGGCGGCTGCCATGACAGGCGGCGGCGGCCTGCTGCTGCCCGAGTTCGCCTACTGCCTGCCCTTCCTGCGACCCATGGGTCAGGGGTCAGAGAACGAGATTGAGGCGGACGGGCAACGTGGGAAGAACAAGAAGGACCTGTGCAAGGCCCGGCAGGCGGGAGGGGCGGTGGCGCTGGCTGGAGGGGACGCAGCGCGCCCCGTGTTCGATGCGCAGGACGCTGCCGCTGCAGGTAGGACGGCTCCAGTGGGGACAGCAGCGCGTGCCTGCCAGGGACCAGCACCTTGGGGCCGTTTTTGCAACCGCCGTACCTCTCAGTCTGTCACGTTCAGCACACCGACACAGGAGTAATCCCTGCTGCAATGCTTCCCTGCAGTTGCGGCGGACATGGCCGCTGCCGAGGAGCCCCTCTTCGGCGGCGCTGCTGCCGGCGTGGCGGCGGCCGCTGGCGCGCACGGCGGGGACGCCTGGGATGACGGGTACTTCGGGGACGCTGGCGGCGGAGGCGGTGGCGCGTCTGATATGGAGGACGACGAGCCTCCGAACGACGCCCTGGGCGGGTGGGAGGACGGCGATGGGGAGGACGGGCGGGGCATGGGGCGCTGGGCGGAGGGCGGCGTGCCCCCCATGGCGCTGCTGGGCGGAGGGGACGAGGCGCGGGCGGACGGCGACGACGGGCAAAGCTATGAGGAGCTGTGCAGGTGGGGAACCCTGGGCATACGAGAGATAAACGACCTGAATGTGACTGTGACCATAAGGCCGACCTTGGGTAGTGGCGATGTTGATTGTGGAGCGCCCCTTGTGGGGCGTGTAGTAGTTGCAAGCCCACCTGCAGTCCTAGGGGGGGCTACGGACGGTCGGAAACATGCATGCGATATGTGTGCGCTGCTTACCCTTGAAGGGCTCACATGGAGTCTATGCTGCGCGCTGCGGCCGCCCGGGAGGTCCAGAGCGACCTGGCGAAGCGGGTGGGCAACTGGCGCAACCGCATCGACCCCGTGCTCAAGGTGAGCGTTTGCGAGGAGGAGGCCCCTGGCGGCTAGTGGTAACCCCGCCTGCTCTCCATACCGGTACATGTACGGCGGCTGGCATGACCACGGCCGGTGCACAGGCTTGTCAGCGAGCAGACAGCGTCAGCCGCATGGGGTGGTAGGGGCCCATCTGGTATTGTGCGCAACGTGGCCACCTGGGCTTAGAGCTACCACGTAGCGTAACAGCAGCACACTGGCGGGGGAGTAACGACAGAGTGCATCAGGGGAGGGCAAATTGGCGGGTGACAAAGACCTTACCACTAACAACAACATCGCGGACTGCTGCACTGTAGGCGGAGGAGTCCCGCCCTGCATTCGACATCCAGGACTACGGCGAGCGCATCATCGACCGGCTGGCCAACCTGCAGGCAAGGAGGGATCAGGGAAAAGCAACGAGACGTCCTGTGCCAACGGATATTAGCGTTCCAAGCTGCCTGCCGCACACAGCTGACGGAACAATGCAGTTCGGTGTCAGTACAGTCCACTGCCCCGTGCACTGCGCACCCAGCGCTGCTTCCTGCACGCCAACGCCGGTGCCTGTATGCTGACACTGCACCGGGAACGTCACGTCATGCCCCAGGTCAAAGACGCGTCCCCCGGCAAGGAGGCCGCACCTGCTGCTTCCAAGCAGCAGCAGAAGCGTGTGGGCTTTGGCGCCGTTGCCGCCCAGCTGCAGAAGTACGAAATCTCGCGCCTTTTCTCGGCCATGCTGCAGCTCATCAACAACAGGTGCGAGAATTCGCTGTACGGCGTCATGTGTCAAGATGTTGCAGGAAGTTCCAAGAGGCCCGTTACACCCCATGACTGGAGCTGGAATCGTGTTCAAAGGATCCACTTCGTGGCCTTTCCGAACATGAAGGCCACGGCGAGGAACCTGACTTCCTACCTTCTCACCCTGACCTCCATGCGCCACTTGCACACTGCTGCTGCCCTGCTGCCCATACCTACCCTGTGTTCCCTCCCTGGCCCTTACCTCCACGATCCCGTGGCCCTTGCCGCTCCCTGCTGCCAGGAATGTGGCCATTCACAAGGCCGAGGCAGCGGCCGCTGTGCCCGATGGCGAGCCGTTTGCGCTGGAGCTGCTGAGCCGCGACATGTACCACAAGCACATGGGCGACAGGCTGGCCGCGGACCGGATACCGCAGGTGCGCTATACGAGGCAGGAAGGGGCTTGCTTTGGCAGCCTGCGACTGCGATGATGGCAAGCTTGCTTCCACCCGGGCAAGTTGTAGTGACGGCTACATCCCTGGGCCGCGTGCATGCTTTGCTGCGCTTCTAGCCGCTGGCGTTCTACGTTATCTGCGCCAGTCGCAGGCAGGCCTGTGCACAGCCCTGCATAACCTGCCCTTCCCGCGCGGTGGTGACACGCCAACAGGCGCGTGGGGAGGCTGGCGGCGGCCTGCAAGACGAGGGCGACGGTGACGACGAGAACTACGGCGACACGCAGGGGGGGACGCAGACGCAGCGGCAGAAGGGTGGCGCACGGGGCAAGGCCGGGGGTGCCAAGCGCGCGAAGAAGGCGGGGGCGGCGCCCCTCGCGGAGGCGAACGCCATGGTGGACTGAGGGCACGGGTAGGCCTGGACGGGTGCTGACCTGCGTCTATTGCATGTGGGACGCGGGGTACGGACGCGGGGTGTGTGGTGGGTCAACGACTCAACGTCGGTTTCGGGTGAGGCGTGCGCATGCTCGGTCCTAGAGCAAGCAGCGCGTGTGCAAGGCACGTGTTGGGCTGTGAGCTTGTGACGCGGTGGTGCATAACCTGTGCGTGCACGTGAGCGCTACCTGTTGGCAAGGTAGCCCAATCCTTCGGCGGGGCTCTGGCCCGGGTTGCAGTGGCCTTGCGCTCTGCAAGCACGTCTTGCTTGTGAGCTATGGTGGCCGGCTTAGTCCACATGTAGAGCTTCCAGCCTGTAACGCTTGTGTACCGGTACCGTAGTTTGCTATCGCCTGTCGGTGTACCTCAACAGAGGAAACCGTGCCCCAACGTACGTACCGGTCAGACCCTCTCCCGACAACATTGGCGTTCGTGAATCCGGCCAGATGCGGCCAAACAGCGCACGGCCTCGTATGCAGCACGCGCCTGGCACTGGCAACATTGTCAGCACGACTGGAAACGGCCGTCCTAAGTCCTGCTTCTGCATTGCTAGCCGACACGGTGTTCATCAGTCAAGGACAATACAGCGATCTTTAAGCACCAGCCCAGTACGCATCCGATAGGTGCAGTGCACTGTAACCAACTCCTAGCCAAGTTGTAGTCTCCTCACGAGCGCTCAGGGTTACAGGTGCACACACCGGTACAGATGGTGCCACAAGGGCTTCCCTGAGCTTGATACGGCATATACTCCATCGCTGCCCAACCCGGCAACTGCCCCTTGCCCCTTGCCCGCTCGCCGCCCCCCCCCCCCTCACGCCGCGGGCTGCTGTGGCCCCACCACTCCCGCTCAGTGTTTGGCCCTCTCTATCCCCATGCAAATGTGCTACAGTGCGTGTGCGTCCAGGTACAGCTGTCGCAGGAGCTCATGCAACTCGGGGTGCAGCCAGTTTTGCGCCTCAGTACCACCATTCGGTAGCCTGCAATCCACCGCCCTGGGGAGCCCCGCCCAGGTGCCCAGCCCAGCCCAGCCTCACCAGTCACCATGCGTGCACCCGGCTGAGGGTTGCCACCCTACCATGCACAAACATGCATCAGTATGTAGCAGTGGCGGGTCCGCCAGGGGCCTGGAAGGGAGCAGCCCTAGAATGGGGGATCCCGGGCTACCCAAAATTTAAGCTGCAAGGGAAAGGGTGGCACCTTTTCAAGAGCCACCTAATCAGGGGCACCCTGACCCGCCTGTACTTCTTTCGTTCTCCCCTGCACTCAATCAGGTAGTGGAAAATATGAGTGCTAGGTTCGCAGCCAGGGGCCGCAGCAGTACAGCGCAGGGTGTGCAGCCTCCTGCTGCCAGGGGAGTGCCCGACGCCCCAACCTGGGTACCTGGCCCATCCAGTCCCCGTCCAGCCCTGTGCCATGGTTACCAGGGTTGCCAGGTCGGTCAGGCAGTGCCTGGCATGCTTGCCGCGGTTCACAGTCTCAAAAGACGTTGTCCTAGACCCTGGCACCGGCGAACACGAGGGGCCATTGTGCTGCAGCCAGGCAGTGCCCCACCAGCCCCACCTGGCCCCACTGCCCATGCACGTCCTGGCACATCTTACCAGCCCAACAGGCAGTCGCATACTATGTCGACCGCAATCAATTAGTCATTCGCACATGGAACCGACGTCCACGGCGTTCGGAAGGCTGACAGCCTGGACACAGTACAGTCTAGTACAGTCCAGTGCAGGGGAGGTTCCCCTGGTGCAGCGCACCAACATGAAAGGCGGCATTTGGGGGCCTGCGTTGCTACGCATCATGGCTCGATAAAATGGAACACTCACAAGGCCTCCCAGGGCCAGATCGCGAGCGGTCGCGCCAAATCCGCGGTTGCCGATCTGGTTGCCGATGATTGCATCTAAATCTAACCAGACCTGCATGCAGGCGACTGCCGCTCGCTATACTTCAATTGGAGAGCTACCACTTGGCCCAGGCACTGAGAACACCGCAAGGGGTACCTGCCAAATGCAATAAACCCCCCAAAATACCAAACAACAAGGATACCACGCACATCACCGCGTAGCGCTTGACGTGTACTAGCAGGCTATGTGTGTCAAATACTTGCTTTTTGGTATTTGGCCCGTCGTACAGCGGCTGCCGTACAAGGGGTATAAAGCACACAGATGGGGCCCTAATACACATCTAGAACCAGTTGCATGACCCAAGAGCGATACCATACATAGAGTGTAACCGGCATATGCCATTGGCTTACTTGGGACGGCTGTAGCAGCTAGCTGTGGGGTAGAATTGGGCAGACCCTGATTGTTGGGCAGGAAGGGGCAACCGGCACACATGCATATCTGAGCGCATTTGGGCCTCTGTGTGCGTGGTAAGCACCCGAAGTATGAATAATTATCATCAACATGAACTTTAGGGAGCTGCCGGGCTTGTTCCTGGTGTCCCGTGTCCCGTGTCCCGTGTACCCGCTTGAGTCGGAGCACAACGTTACGGGCGGACCTGTTCTTGGGACAGCCCAGGATCGTAGGGGGCGACCCTTCCGGCCGGGGCTACCAATACCGTACGTTTTGCAGCCCACAACTCAGACCGTCGATGAAGCTCAGGTTCGCCGCCAACGAAGGAACTCTTCTGGTCGGGGTGTCGTACTACACCTGACTACAGCACACCCACCAGGGGGACACCCACCAGCCACCACCTCTTACACCACCACCCTTCCCTTGCTTGATGTTTGCAGGGCCCCTTCCGGTCCTAGGTTGCTTCATTTCCACTTGTCGCGCCGCCATGTCAAAACGTTCCATATGGGACTCGAACCCATAATCCCCGGATTTCAGGGCAGAAAGGAGATGCATAGAAGTCCGGTGCGTTATCCATTACGCCAATGGAACCCGTGGCCGGATATGTCCATCACCCGACATAGAATGTATATGTATGACAATTATTATTATTTGCAATTAATTTTTTTGCAAAACTGACGTCAGCAGGGGCAGCCCCATGGGTCCGTCCAACGGCGCCCTGGGCCCCATTGCGCGAAAAGCCGCGCGAGCCAAGACATCGGGCCAAAGCCGACGCTGCTGCGTTATTCCTTTCCTTTCCACACCTTGCTTACTGACTGATGGCTCATATGCAAGATGAACTAGATGAGGAGCTAGATGAGGAGCGCGTCGACGACTATATAGACAACGTTTGGTCTGAGCTGCCCACAGACGAGGACGTTCAAGACCGCCTCACAGCCGCCCACATTTCTGGCTTTTGGGACGCAGACGGAACATTTACTATTGACGATTCGCATAATTATCGACCCAAAGCAATACTGACGCAAAGCAATGCCGCCTTCCTCCGCCTGGTGCGCCACGCAGCGCCATTCGCCGCCAACAGCTTCAACATTTACAGGAACCAGAGCCCGAACCCCAACCCTGGCCTGTTCTCCCACGGCAGCGACTCGTACCGGCTAGAGTGCGAGGGCGGCGCCGTGCGGAGCGTCATTGCTGCGCTCAAGCCCTTCCTGGTGCGCAAGGCCTACGTTGCTGACCTTGTCGACACGTGGGCCAACCCTGCGACCCCTGCTGCAGCGCGCACGGAGGACCTGCTGCAGTGCATCCACAAGCAGCAGAAGCGCGAGATTGCGGAGGAGGACTACCAGGAGGCGGGCGCGGCGTCGGCTCACGCGTACATCCCCCTGTCACGCCTAACACTGGGCCAGGCCGCCGCCGTGTACGGTGGCGACGGCTGGTCGTGGGAGGATACGCTGCGGTACATTGCCGGCCTGTTTGACGGCGACGGCTGCGTTTTCATCAAAGACACTGGGCACGGCAAGATTGGCGGTGACAGCCAGCTGGAGCTCATGGCCAAGATCACGCAGCCAGGCTGCAAGGACTTGTTGAGGACCATCCGGAACGTCCTGCACTACGGCAAGCTTCAGGGCGGTGGAAGCGAGCTGTACTTTCGCGGGGCGGACGTTGGCACGTTCTGGGAGGAGGTGGTCAAGCCGTACAGCGTGCTCAAGGTGCACAAGTACGCCACGATGTTCAAGCTGTGCTTCAACAGCACCTCCAGCATGTCGGTCAGCCCCTGGAGCCCCGGGCCAGGGCCGTACCTGTGGGGGCTGAGGATCAACTGCCGCTGGGATGAGCACGGGAAGCAGCACGGCGTGAACTGGGCAACGGCGCTGAACGAGTGGACGGGGCTGGACAAGCCCGAGTGGGCGCAGTGAATCTATTTGCCGCTCTGGGAGGCGTTGTGCGTGGCCCAACTGCATGGCCGGACAGGCTGTGGGTTAGGACGCCTGGCACCCGGCACCCAGCATGCATATGTGAGCAGGCCCAGGGAGCATGCTACACCCCCGTAGGTTGTTGGTTGGGTACAGGGTGCATACCGCAAGTGCCGTTATCGCGGTAGAACAGTGCATTTAGTTACGCGTTTGCACGCGTCATCTGTTGGGAGTGCGTGCCATGAGCATTCTGACGGAGCGTGGCCGCGGGGCATCTGGTTCCGGCGCCGTGTATGGCATGGCGTGCAACCCGCATCGACAATGCATCGCATATGGGGCTAGAGGCGCTGCGTGCATGCGTACCGTACTCTGTTGGTCCTGAAGTGTGATGGCCTCCTTACCTGACCCCTAGCGAGGTTGTTGGGGCGCAGCTCTGAGCACGGGTGGTATCGGTGGGAACTGATGACCGGGCCTTGCCATGACGTAGCAGGCCAGGAGGACGGTCTGACGGGTTCTCGGTATCCTGCATTACTGAGACAGTAGAGGAAGAAGTCGGAAGGTGCTTTCGTATGGTTACACTTATACGAGCAATCCCAGGGAGCATGCCTCACCCCTGTGGGTGGCTGGATGGTCAGGTACAGGGTGCATATGTACCGGTATGCCTTGGCGTGTTGCTCATGCCTGCCTGTGCGCACTGTCGGTTGCACTGCTTCAGTCTGTAACATTCGAGTGTGACGACTTGGCGGCTCGCGTGTGTGCGCCTCTATGGGTGTGCATCTTGCACGTACGGGTCAGACAGCGGACATCAGGGTGGGCTAGGACACAGCGGGTGCGGCAGTGCCTTATCCATTAGGCCAATGGAACCGGCCCTTGCCCTTTACAGACTTTTAAAGCAATATATACCATATATGAGCGAATTCTCAAGGGCAAAGTTCGGGCTCTTGGAGGGCTGTCTCGTAACCCTCTCGGGGCGGTGGGCGTGGTAGGTACGACATCCCGACCAGGAGGGGTCCACCGTAAACAACCGAACCAAAATGTTGGAGCTGGCAGATGTCAGTTGCTGTGGGAGGGCTTTCTCGTTGCCCTCTCAGGGTGGTGGGCTAGTAACGTAGCCTGGACCGGAAGTAGCCCCGACCGGAAGGGGTCCGCTGTAACGAAGCAACCTAGGACCGGAAGGGGCCCTGCAAACATCACGGGAAGGGGTGGTGGTGTTAGAGGTGGTGGCTGGTGGGTTTCCCCTGGTGGGTGTGCTGTGGTCAGGTGTGGTACGACACCCCGACCAGAAGAGTTCCTTGGCGGCAAACCTGAGCTTCAACGACGGTGTGAGTTGTGGGCTGCAAAACTTACGGTATTGGTAGCCCCAGCTGGAAGGGTCGCCCCCTATCTACGATCCTGGACTGTCCCAAGAACAGGTCCGCCCGTAACGTTGTGCTCTGACTGCCGCGCGCTTGCCATGCGGGTATTGCGTACGTACCAAAAGATGCACGCTACCGGCAGTAGCTTCGGGTGCTTGTTTGTGCTTACGACTAACCTCAACCTGCCTCAACCCGTCCTGCGCTACGGCAAGCTGCAGGGTGGTGGTAGCGAGCTGTACTTTAGCGGGGCGGACATTGGCACGTTCTGGGAGGAGGTGGTCAAGCCGTACAGCGTCCTCAAGGTGCACAAGTACGCCACGATGTTCAAGCTGTGCTTCAACAGCACCTCCAGCATGCATGTTGGTCCCCTGGAGCCCCGGGCCGGGGCCGTACCTGTGGGGGCTGAGGATCAACTGTGCGAAGGGTGCGACACCGGCTGCCACATGGACTGCGCTGGCCTGGCGTAGAGGCCGTCTGGGGACTGGGTGTGCCCCCACTGCTGCATCTTGCTGGGTCGGCTTGTCCCAGCTGCCGCAGAGCACGCCCCCACGGTCGCCCCTGGGCCTCTAAGTGGAGAGAGCCCCTCGCCGAGCCCGCCCGCAGCAGCCCCCTGGGATGTTGCTGATCGGGCGGCTGCTGTGGCCCGCTCGTCCGCCCCACGGGCAGGCATCGGGTCCCCCGTGTGGACCGCAGGTGGCAGCTCCGACGTCCCGGAGGCGCAGCACGTGGAGCCAGCTGGCCCGGCGTCGCCGCCGTCGCAGGGTGGCCCCGGCACGCCAGCGGCCCCCGCGGTAGCGCCCCAGGGGGCCAGTCAGCAGGCGGGCGGACGGCGACGTCGGGGAGCGCAACAGCAGCAGCAGCAGCAGGCGCAAGAGCAGCAGGAGCAGGAGCCGCAGGAACCGGCGCGGA